>Ga0105103_10000327_pt1 | contig 26607 bp, 22 predicted proteins | sample PPLLaktember2015_2_FD_79107 | JGI IMG/M metagenome (GOLD analysis project Ga0105103, IMG submission 79107) | Freshwater sediment microbial communities from Prairie Pothole Lake near Jamestown, North Dakota, USA - PPLs Lake P7 Core (6) Depth... | ecosystem: Environmental > Aquatic > Freshwater >...
AAAAAACAAAAATAATGAAAACATAATATTCTGTGTTGTTCACGAAATATCCAAAGAAGTTAAAAGTATACGGGAGATTCAGCGTAGCAAAGAAAAATCGCAGGAATCGGATAATATTAAAACAATTTTTCTTTCGAATATTTCACACAACATTCGTACCCCAATGAATTCGATACTAGGATTTGCTGAATTAATGAGTATTAGCGATCCAGGACCGGAAAGAAGAAAGGAATATATAAGACTTATAAAGAAACAAAGCAAAAATCTTCTTCAACTAATTGATGATGTTAGTGAAATTGCAAGGTATGAAAGCGGAAGCATGACAATTACAAAAACACCATGTATTCCGGACTTATTACTTAATGAAATATTAAGAGATTGTGATAACCTGAAAACATCGCTTCAACGTGAACAAGTTGCATTCGTACTTAATTACCCTAAAAATGAGCATATTGAAATATATACTGATACGGGGAGATTACATCAAATATTTTTAAACCTGATAAATTTCTCACTAAAAAACAATATACAGGGATCGATTGAAATAGGGTATAAATTACCTACCGAGAATAAAATCGATTTTTTTATTAAAAACTATTTTGATGAAAAAGTAAAGGAAGAGCAGAAACAAATATTTATCCAAACCAATCAATTAGATTTAAAGAATGTAAGCCGATATGATGAAGAAATTGGTTTAGGCATTACAGTAGCAAAGGGCATTCTTAAACTGCTTGGTGGTAAAATATGGATCGAATCGGACGATAAGGACAGCCTGACAATTAATTTTAATATACCATTTGAAACATTATCGTCGGAAACAATAACTGAAATTGAAGAAGAAATTGATAATAAAGCTAAATATCGATGGAACAATAAAGTAATTCTTATTGTTGAAGATGAAGAAGTTAATGGACTATTTCTTGAAGCAGTATTTCATGATACAGGAGCGAGAACTATATATGCAAAAAATGGATACCAGGCTGTAGAATTATGCAAAACGATCAGTAAAATTGATTTAATCCTGATGGATATCAGGATGCCCGTAATGAATGGACTTAAAGCCACCCAGGAAATACGTAAATTTAATAATAATGTTCCGATCATTGCCCAAACAGCCCTAAGTTTGGATGAAGACCGTAACCAGTGTATTATAGCAGGCTGTAATGATGCCATTACAAAACCAATTGATATTGAAGAATTAATGTTTTTGTTAAGTAAATATTTAACAGCTTAATATTCTCGATTTCATTATTACCATTTAAAAACTACGATTTTATGCAGTCAAAAACGTTTTGTAAGGACTGAATATAAAAAACCTCATTATAGTTACCTAAAAAAGAGGCCAACATGTCATCCGATAATAAAATCCATATCGATATTAAAGTATCTGGATCGGTACAGGGAGTAGGTTTTCGCTATTCTGCCCGAAATATGGCAATTTCATTAGGAATAAAAGGATCTGTAAAAAATTTGAATAATGGTGAAGTTTTTATTGAAGCAGAAGGAAATATTAATCAGCTTTCGAAATATATAGAATGGTGCAAAAGCGGGCCTACTTTTTCAAAGGTAGAAAATGTTGATACTTTTAAAGGAATAGTTAAAAATTATCAGCAATTTGATATAGTCAGATAATGTAACTTGATATAAATGGGCATAAAACCAAAATTAAAATTATATGAACCTAAAAAACTATCTATTATTGAATCAATTATGACAGAATTATCGTAAATTAATTGTTGAGTTTTGATTTTTTAAAAATCTAATCATAAAACTATTACTTAAATCAAGAAAAATCAAAAATATGGACCAGATTAAAAAGATAGTATTAGTACCCTACGATTATTCAGAACTATCGGAACATGCGGTAAAGCATGGCATTCAGTATGCAACAGTTACTGAGGCCCAATTAGTGCTTTTACATATTATTCCCGATTTAAGTACTGAAGCTGAAGCATTGCATAAGTTGCAAGCTGCTGCAGAAGTTTTTTCAGCAAAATATGGTATAAAAATCGAATGCAAAATAAGACCAGGTAGAGTATCAACTGCAATCCATACAGTTGCCGAAAACCTCAATGCATCGCTTGTGGTAATGAAAACTCAAAAACCGATTGGAAAGGAAAAAATTACTGGTACAAGAGCTATAAGGCTTATGTCCGGATCGAGGATCCCTTTTATTGTAGTACAGGCACCACCTAAAAGAATTGGGCTTAGAAAAATTGTATTTCCGATTGATTTCAGAAAAGAAAATAAAGAAAAACTATCGTGGATCAGTTTTTTATCCAAATTTTATACATCGAAAATATTTTTATTTAAGCCAAACGTAAGCGATTATGTAGTTCGTAATAATCTTGATTTTTCACGAAGGTTTCTTGAAGGAAAATCAATTGATTATGAAATTATAACCGGCAAAAGTAAATATACCCTAGCTAAAGATACCCTGGAATTTGCCCATCAGATTGATTCTGAATTAATTATAATCTTATTAAGCAAGCATATTAATTGGTTTAATTTAATGGTTGGATTAGAAGATCAAAGGTTTATATCGAATGACTATAAAATTCCGATAATGTGTATTAACCCAAGATCAGATTTGAAAAAATTTGAAGGTTTCTATTAGTATATTATATTTTTTCGATTACTGTTTTTTTAAGCCAGCCTTGCTTTCCGTCGGATAGTTTTATTTCGTACCATTCCCCCAGGCTACTTACAATAAACACTTTAGTACCTTCATGTATAATAAATAATTCAGTCCCTGTTTCACTGGGCGACCCTTTAACCGTAGTTGTGGGTTGCATAATAATTGCCCCCGAACTATTTAAAATATTGTATTTTAGCCTATAAGAGAAATTTAAAGACAGTATAGAAAGAAGGAACGCAATAACAGCAATATAGAAGGAAGTCTTTTTATATTTAATAACTGATGAGAATAAATAAATTAAAAGGCAAATAATAGTTAGCGAAAAAACAATAATACTAAACAATGACCATCCATTTGAGGTTAAAATGCAAGTTAGATTATTTATCCAGCGACTGATTATAAATTCAGGGATTTCATCAACCTTATCGACATTATACATTTTAGCTTTTGCTAAATTATGCTGTATGTTGTCGTTTTCCGGATTGTGAAGCAAAGCTTTTTCATAATAAAGAATCGCCCGGGGATAATTCTTGGTCTTAAAATAGCCATTACCAATGTTGTAATATAACTCAGATGATTCAAACCCATTATTTAAAATCTGCAGATAGTTTTTAATGGCTTCTTCGTATTTTTCTTCTGAGTATAATGTATTCGCTGTCTCAAAAGAAATATCGTTTTTTGTTTGGGAAAAAACACATAAATTGATAATTCCCAATAATATAAGTATGATCGATTTTTTCATATTCAAAATATTTGAAACCCGGTAATTTAATTATCGTCTGATATTATCTTCAATAGATTCAATTATTGCTTGAGCTTCATCAATTATTTTCTGCATATCACTGCTGTCTTTTGATCCAGGGGCAAAACGGGTAAATTCGCAACTTTCTACAAGATTAAAGAATGTTTCGACTAAATTATCATCGACCTCTTGCACTTTAAATTCAGCAACTGCACTTTCTTTAGTAAGTTCCGATACTGGAATATTAAGTTTTTCCGACAAGTAACCCCATAAAGTCTGACCGATTTCATCATAAAATAATTCCTTATCGCCGGTTTTCAATGCTTTTTTTGCTTTAATAAGGCGCTTCGCAGCAACTTTACCTGCCTTTTTATTCCTGGCCCTTGCAACATCGTGACTTTTTCTGATCCTATCCCAGCGAATAATCAAAAGTAAAATAACTGCCAAGGTTAAAACAATGTAAAACAAATAGAACCAAAATGAGCCAAAGAAATACTGTCCTTTAGGCCTTATAACAGTAGCTGTTTCGATATACCTAATATCAACACCAAGCATTTTAACATCTTCTTTCGAAATATTGCTTACAACAACTGTATTGCTGTCAACATCGCCCTTGGCAATATTTAATTGAAATGGTGGCGATGAAAGAGTTTTATATGTGCCGCTCACCAGGTCGAAATAGGTAAACTTAAATGGAGCTATTTCATATTTACCGGCATGACGGGGAATTATGGTATATTCAAATAGTTTTGATCCTGTGGCTCCGTATGTTCCATCATCGATCGCAGTTTTTATTACGGGTTCAAAGACATCAAAATCGGGAGGAAAACTTGTTTTTAACTCTTCAAGTAATTTAATATTGCCCCTTCCTGAAATTCTTGCTTTGAAAGTAATAGCATCGTTTGTTTTTGCTTCAGTTTTATTTACCACTGTATTAAAATCAAACTTACCTACAGCACCGCTAAAATTAGCAGGTTGATTACCTGGTAATGGTTTGATGTGAAATTTTACAGGTTTTGATTTAAGGTTAACCCTGCTCCTTTCATACCCACCACCAAAGAAATCGTCGAAAATACTCCGCGACTGACGCTTGGTTTGTTTTTGTATTTCAACTAAGATATCGAAAGGCTCAATTGTAATATCGCCACTTTTTTGCGGATACAGGATTACTTTGCGTAAAATACCTGTATAATATATATCGTTCCCTACTTTTTCACGATCGAGAGAGTTTAATTGAGGTATAGCAACATCTTGTTTATAAAAACTTACAAAGTTTGGCCCTTTAAATTGATCGTCAATTCGCGAAATTCCAACTTTTGAATATATTTTAACCCATACGCTTATTTGCTCACCAATATAAGCTGATTTTTTATCAGTTTCCAAACGGATAAAAACATCGTCGCCTGTTGCGACTTGATCCTGATTTTGAGTATTTTGAGTAGCATTCGCACTTGATGAAGTTGTTGATGTTGAAGCACTTGACTGTCCGACTACTTCAAGTTCCAATGAATTTGATTTTACCTGATTTTTTTTATAAATGGCCGTAGCTGGTCCCATCTTATATTTTCCAATCGAAGCAGGGGCCTGAATATAATATGAAAATGAATAACTAGCTGATTTGGTTGTTTTTCCGTTAACAAACTGAACTGAAGTACTGGAACCTGTGCTTGGTCCACCCAGATATCTGAATTCGCCAAAATCGGGTGGCGTAAATTCATCAACATCCTGATTTACGGTAAATTGAATTTGAAATTGCTCTCCAGGTCTCACTACACGAGGAGCATCGGCTTTGAAAGAAATATCTTGCCCGAAGATTATGTTAAATGAAAACAGGCAAATTAAAAACAGCAAAACATTAATTTGCTTTTTCATGACATGAAGGTTATTTGTTTCATTCATATTCTTTCAATTATGCAATATTACCATTCTTTTTCAACAGGTATCTTTTTAACCAAAGCTTTTTGATCCTGTACTTTTTTCATCACATCTTTTTCATCCTGCTCCATTGCTTCAAGGAGTCTTTCAGCATCCTCTTTAGAAATATTTTGATCTTGCTTATTTTTCTCTTTATCTTGTTTATCCTGTTGTTTTTGTTCCTGATCTTGTTTCTGATCTTGTTTCTTCTGATCCTTATTCTTATCCTGGTCGTTCTTATCTTTGTCGTTCTTATCTTGATCCTGTTGCTGCTGTTGTTGTTGCTGTTGTTGCATCTGTTTTGCCAACAAAAGATTATGTTTTGTGTCGATATCAGAAGAGTTTAACCGTAAACTCTGCTTATATGCTTCGATACATTTATCAAGTTTATTCGATTTAAAATAAGTATTGCCTAAATTATAATAATAGGTAGCAAGCTTATTTTTATCAGTTTCATGTGCAGCAAGTGTTTCATATTTTGAAATTGCTGGCTCAAATTGATTTTGCTTGTATAAAGAATTCCCAAGGTTAAAATTTGCATTATCCGAATTGGGATTTTTCTCAAGGGCTTTTCTAAAATGAAGCTCAGCTTTGCTAAAAGCGCTATCATTATATTCTTTGTTGCCCTTTCTTATCTCCTTTCTTTCATTTTGGGCATTTAGGCCAATAAATGATACTGTAACCATTATAATTAAAATAACCTTCTTCATATTTATATCATTTACCAAAAAGTGAAAATCTGTCGAGTTTTGGGTTCTTTCTCTCAAATATCAATAAGTCGATAAGAATCAATAATAAAGCAATAGCAATAAAATAATGGAATTGATCGTCGTATTCGGAATATACTTTTGATTCAACTTCTGATTTATTCAACTTATTAAGTTTATTGTATAGTTGGTTTAAACCTACATTACCAGTTGAAGCACTAAAGAATTCACCATTGCCGGCTGCAGCAATTTTACTTAACATAGTAGCATCCATGCGCGATATAACAACACTCCCATTTCTATCTTTCATGAAACCTCCCTGTGCTAAACCGCTCCGTAATGGTATTGGAGAACCTTGTGGTGACCCCATACCAATTGTATACACCAGGATTCCTTTTTCAGCAGCATTTTGTGCTGCGATTATTGCATCTCCTTCATGATTTTCACCATCAGAAATAATAACAATTACTTTACTGGCTTCGGTATCCTGGGTAAAAGATTTAGTGCCCAATTCAATAGCTGAAGCAATTGCGGTCCCTTGGCGCGAAACAATTTCGGTGTTTATGTTTGCAAGAAATACTTTGGCTGAAATATAATCGCTGGTTATAGGCAACTGAGTGTAGGCATCACCTGCAAAGACGATCATACCAATTTTATCGTCCTGCATTCTGTTGATTAATGTAGTAATTGCCTGTTTAGCCCGTTCAAGCCTGTTAGGTTTAATATCTTCGGCCATCATACTCCGGGAAACATCGAGGGCAATGATAATTTCAATTCCCTGTCGTTTAACATCCATGAGTTTTGATCCAAACTGCGGACGCGCCAATGTTAATATCAAACTTGATATTATAAGCAACATAAATATAAATTTAATATGATTGCGTGCAGCAGAACGACCTGGCATTAAATCATTTATAAATATATCTTGTGTAAAACTCCTGATGTTTCGCTTTTGAATTATCCGTACAATAATGTAGAAAATAACCAAAACAGGTATCAGAAGAAAAAGATATAATAGACTATCATTTGCAAACCTGAACATACTCTTTCAAATTATGGAATTGAACGCAAAAATGTTTTTCTTATACAAAAATCGACCAGCAGGATAATAAATGCGGCAAGAGCATAAGGAAAATATTCTTCCTCCTTCCTGCTGAACTCTTTTACATTAATTTTTGATTTTTCAAGTTTATCAATCTCTTTATATATCTGACGGAGCTTTTCATTGTTAGTAGCCCTGAAATATTGTCCTCCAGTGATATCAGAAATATGCTGAAGTGTTTGTTCATCAATTTCTACAGGCATTTGTTGAAATACAATCCTTCCAAAATAATCCTGAACAGGATATGGTGCAGTACCAGTGCTACCAACACCGATGGTATAAACTCTAATCCCGAATGCCTTTGCCAATTCAGCAGCAGTAATCGGATCAATAACCCCTTGGTTATTAACTCCATCCGTCAGGAGAATTATTACTTTACTAATGGCTTCGCTATCTTTCAGCCTTTTTACTGCATTGGCTAAACCAACACCAATAGCTGTACCATCTTCAATTATACCACTTTTAATATCTCTGAATAAATTTATCAATACAGACTGATCAGTAGTTAGAGGGCATTGAGTAAAGCTTTCGCCACTAAAAACCACCAGTCCCATCCTATCGTTGGGCCTTCCGGAAATAAATTCAGTGGCAAGATCTTTTGATGCTTCCAACCTGTCGGGTTTAAAATCGCGTGCAAGCATACTCCCGCTAATATCAAGAGCTAACATTATGTCAATACCTTGTGTACTAATATTCTCCCAACTATTGCTCGATTGTGGCCTTGCCAATGAAACAATTAACGATGCAATTGCCAATAGTTTAAGTCCAAACAATATATGTGCCACAATAAGTTTTAAAGGTATGGGTAAATCTTTAACCGCTTGAGTATTGCTAACAATAACTGAAGGTATTGATCTCCTATACTTTAATATATACCATACCAATATAGGTATAAGTATTAATAACAGCCACAATACTTTTGGATATGCAAATTCGTACGCCATCATAATTTATTCGATATGATTTTTAACTTCAGTAGGCCCTGGTGTAGAATTCTCAACCTGATCCTTTGTTTTCTTAATAAAATCATAGGCATTGTCAAGATGAATAATATTCTCGTCTGGATTTGGCTCACTTTTGGCAAACTTTACCAGGTCAGCAAGGTTTAACAGGTTTGTAAGCTTATCGTAATTTTCACGATCGAGATTTAGAAAACCAAGCTGATCTAATATTTGGTCAGAGGTTTCCTCCAATGCAGGAAAATTGAACCGTTTCGAAATATACCATCTTATTGTATGCGTAATACCTACATAATACTCCTTTACATGCTTTTGTTGCCAAAGCTTCTGTGCCTTTATCTTATCAAGCTCCCTTAATGCAGTAATATATGCAGGTTCTGTAACTTTGGCAGGTTCAATAATACCTTGCTCAATCTTCTTCTTACGTAAATATTTATATATAAACCAACCAATTAAAACCAAAACAAGAACAATAAGAATATATGGTAATAATTCTTTAAAAGTAACAGGGGCTTTTGCATTCGCTTTAATATCCCTAATAGTGCCTGTGGTATCGATAGGTACCCCAACCACTTCGAGGTAAACCGATTCAGAAAATATGGTATCTACCATACCCTTCATATTAACTACAAAAGGAATAGGAGGTATAAAATGTGTCCCCGTATCGAATGAAGTAATTGTATAACTAAGCTTTATAATTCCCGAAGATTTATCGGATGAAGATGTATCGACATTGGGTTGTCCCACAACTTCAACATTTTCACCAAAGTTTGTTAATTCAATTGGCAATTTTACAAGCACACGGCTATCTTTTTGCAGTGTAAATGTTAGCCCTGTCTGATCGCCAATAACTATAACATTTGTATCAATTTTTGTTTCAACCGATAAAAGTTGTCCGTATGCGCAATGCATACCAAGAAATAATGCAATAGTAAAAAGAAATATACTTTTCCCCAAACTCATATTCATTAGTATTTTTCAGACCCTTTTCTTGAATAATTTCATAAGATGTTTAACATAATCTGAATCGGTAGCAATTTCAGCATAATCGATCCCGTGTCTTTTAAACATATCCTGCAAACCCTTTATGTGTTTCTGCCAATAAGCTGAATAATGATCCCTCACAGCTTTATTATCTGAATCGACCCAAATTAATTTACCTGTTTCAGAATCAACCATATTGATCAGGCCAACCTTAGGCAATTCAGTTTCGCGCTTGTCGTATACCTTAAGAACAATAAGATCGTGTTTCCGGCTCGAAATTTTAAGGGCATCTTCAAATTTATCGTCCATGCAATCGGAAATCAGGAATACTGTACTCCTCTTTTTAATTGCATTTATCATATATTGAAGGGCAATGCTGATATTTGTTTCTTTTCTTTTAGGCTCGAAATCAATCATTTCGCGAATAATGCGAAGGATATGCTGACTACCCTTTTTAGGTGGGATAAATTTTTCAATAATATCAGAAAAGAAAATCACACCTATTTTATCGTTGTTTGAAATTGCTGAAAAAGATAAAACCGCAGCAATTTCAGTAATCAGGTTCTTTTTAAGATTTGTATGGGTCCCAAAATCTCTTGATGCACTCACATCGATAAGGAGCATAACTGTTAATTCACGTTCCTCTTCAAAAATCTTCATATACGGATGATTGAAGCGTGCAGTAACATTCCAATCAATACTCCTTATATCATCGCCATACTGATATTCGCGCACTTCACTAAATGCCATTCCCTTCCCTTTGAAGGCACTATGATATTCACCAGCGAAGATATGCTGTGATAATCCGCGGGTTTTAATCTCGATCCTTCTAACTTTTTTTAATAATTCAGTGGTATCCATTACCAGTCGATTATTTTTTAAGTTTTGTTGTAATTGTAAAAAACCATTCTCCTTCTTCCATCGCTACCTGGTATTTCTTTCCAGCATCGCTATACGTCCAGGTATTTTTGCCTGCTTTTTGATATTTAGTGTTTAAAACTTGCAATTCATCATTAATATTAGAATAATCGCACATCTTCCGAACCATGGTACACTTGTCATCGTCTGATAAGAAAAAAAGAGTGGTTATTTCATTAATCTTGTCTTCGTATTTTAAATACCTATAATCATCATTTGTAGCATTGGAATTAAGTTTAAACGTTGGAAATTGTTTCTTCATAACTCCACTAATTTCGTTTTTGTGCATCCCTATAAAATTCTGGGAATAAACTCTGAAAGCAATGAATAGTAAAAATCCTATACTTATAAACTTATACCTTTGCATGGTGCATTTATTAAGGTACTTCGATTGTATTAAGAATTTCAGTGATAATATTTTCAGTTGTAATGTTTTCAGCCTCTGCCTCATATGAAAGGCCTATTCTATGGCGTAAAACATCGTGACAAACAGCCCTCACATCTTCGGGTACAACATAGCCGCGGCGTTTAATAAAGGCATAAGCTTTTGAAGCTTTCGCCAAATTGATACTTGCTCTTGGCGATCCACCATAATTTATCATACTTGAGAAATTTGGCATATTATACCTTTCCGGAAAGCGGGTAGCAAAAACAATGTCGAGTATATAGTTTTCGATTTTCTCATCCATATATACTTCTTTTACAATGTTTCTGACATTAACAATTGTTTCAGGTTTAAGTACCTTTGTAGCTTCAGGAAATTCCTTATCAAGGTTTTCGCGCACAATCATCAATTCTTCATCCTTTTTCGGATAATCCAATACTACTTTAAGCATAAACCTGTCCATTTGAGCTTCGGGCAAAGGATAAGTACCTTCCTGCTCAATTGGGTTTTGTGTTGCCATTACCAGAAAAGGAGCTGGTAATAGGAATGTCTGGCTGCCAATAGTTACTTGCTTTTCCTGCATAGCTTCCAAAAGGGCGCTTTGTACTTTAGCTGGCGACCTGTTTATTTCATCAGCCAAAATGAAATTGGCAAAAATTGGACCTTGCTTTACATGAAACTCTTCTTTTTTCTGGCTATAAATCATGGTACCAATTAAATCAGCAGGCAACAAATCGGGGGTAAATTGTATACGGCTGAATTTGGCATCGATTGTTGTTGCCAAGGTGTTAATAGCCAAAGTCTTTGCCAAACCAGGAACACCTTCAAGCAAAATATGGCCATCGGATAATAACCCTATTAACAAACTATCGATGAGATGTTTCTGCCCGATAATTACTTTGCTCATTTCTATTTTAAGAATATCAACAAATGAGCTTTCTTGTTTTATTTTCTCGTTTAATTCCTGAATATTAATATTTATCTGGTTCATAACAGAATTGATTTTATCCATTAAAATTCAACGCCAAAGTAGTAATTTTTAAAGCTTATTTACAACGGGCAAATTCCTAAAAAATCTTAATTTTCACTTAATAAATATAATAAACAACGCATATATACTATTCGCTAATAATTTGCCTTAAACGAACAAAAAAACTGCTATAAAAAATTCTAAAAACAAAACTCAAACAGTTTCTTAATGAAATGGTTATTTTTGACATACATATCCGATATCTTAATAGGAATTAATTATTTGGCCTGATTTTAAACATTATGATAGTATATTCATCGATATGAAACAAAGGTATTTCATAGTATTACAATATAATGGCACAAGATATTTTGGGTGGCAAAAACAGCCCTCCGTTCCAACGGTACAGGCGGAATTAAATGAAAAATTAACTATCCTTTTAAAAGAGAATATTGAAGCAACCGGAGCTGGAAGGACAGATACCGGAGTTCATGCCAGATATTTTGTGGCCCATTTCGATCTCGAACAAGGCTCAATTAACGATATTGATAATTTAATCCATAAACTTAACGGGTTTTTACCAAATGATATAAAGGTTTTTAATATTGTGAAAGTAGACAATAATGCACATGCAAGGTATGATGCAATTTCACGCACTTATCATTATAATATTTCAAATACAAAAGAGATATTTCAACGAGATTTTACATGGGAATATTTTGATGGGCTCGATATTGATATAATGAACAAAGGAGCGGAAATAATTAAGGAATATACGGATTTTACCAGTTTCAGCAAACTTCATTCAAATGTCAAAACAAATATTTGTCATATTCAATCGGCTTACTGGAAGAATGAAGGCTCTCTTTATATATTCTCCATCACTGCCGACAGGTTCTTACGAAATATGGTACGCTCAATTGTGGGGACACTATTAATGTTAGGTAGAAAAAAAATTAATGAACATGATTTACGAAATATCATTGAATCGAAAAACAGATCGAATGCAGGTGAATCAGTTCCAGCAAAAGGTTTATATTTGGAATACATTTTGTATCCATTCATGTAAGAAAAACTGTTGTTAACATCTTTTCAGTCTCATACAGAAACAATTAATAATTTTAAACGTTTAATAAAAAAAAAGATATAATGAGAAGGATAATCACAGGTGTTTTTTGCGGAATACTTTTTATCAACATAGCTGCACAGACAGAAATTCCGAAAGCACAGGCGATGTTTATTTATAACTTTTCGCGATTAATTGAATGGCCATCTAATTATAAAACAGGACCATTTATTATTGGTTTTGTTGGCTCATCATTTACTTATGAGCAAATGTTGGCATTCTCAGCCGGTAAAAGTGTTGGCGCACAAGCTATTTCAGTTCAGAAGTTTGCAACTATAGATGATATTTCAACATGTCATATTTTATTCATCCCATTTTCAAAGACAAAAGATATGGTAAATATCCTTACGAAAATTCAAGGTAAGAGTACTTTAATCATATCCGAAAAGAATGGCGCCATAACTAGTGGTTCAGCCATTAATTTCATTATTTTTGATGATAAACTGAAGTTTGAGTTTAAGCCTGAGAATGCTACTAAATACCAGATTAAAGTAAGCTCAAAACTCAATGAAATGGCTTACAAGCTTTATTAAGAATTCCATATTTCCCAAGCCTTTTCCGCCTGAAGATGAAGCATTGGTAATCCATTAATAACTACCGACCCTGCCTTTTCCCCTTTTTGAAGGAACATGGTTTTTTCAGGATTATATATTAAATCGTATAAAATATGATCTTTTGTCAGCGAATTATATGGAATTGAGGGGTATTCATCAACTTTTGGATACATCCCCAAAGGCGAGGTATTTACAATAATATGGTATTCTCGTATTAGTTCAGATGTAAGTTGCTGATAAGAATAAATACAATCGCTTGCCGGTTTTCGTGAAACATAATTATATTGGATCCCCAGTGATTCGAATACATATGCAACAGCTTTCGAAGCTCCTCCCGTACCCAGTATCAATGATTTTTGGTGATGTTTTTTTAAGTGTGGCTTAAGGCTCTGCTCAAAACCAAAATAGTCGGTATTATATCCAATGAGTTTAGTTTCCCCTCTATTTCTAACTATTTTAATTGTATTAACAGCTCCTATTTTAGCAGCCACATCATCAAGCTCATTGAGATAAGGGATAACCCTTTCTTTGTAGGGTATAGTTGCATTTAATCCAATTAAATCATCATTATTCTGAACCAATAAAGGGAATTGATCAATCTGACTGATTGGGAAATTTAGATATTCAGCATCAGGTATGTTCTCTGATTTAAATTTTGCGGTAAAATATTTTTGAGAAAAACTATGTCCCAGAGGATATCCTATCAACCCAAATTTTGGCATCTAGATCTGTTTGAATTTTCCATATTCATCGGGCAGAAAATCAAAGAATGTATCGCCACGTAATCCTATTCTCAAGCATTCGAGCGCGACAACAGTATTTGGGGCAATATTTCCAAGATTTACATTTGCCCCATAAAGTTTCACAAACCATACCTGTTGTTTTCCTTCAGGGGCTTCCCAAATAACGTCAGATGGTTTTATTTGTTCAGCAATAGTTTTGATAAGGTTCTCGTTTGCAGTACCATCCGAATTATAAATGCCAACGGTACCGCTCTCCCGGGCTTCAGCTATCACTTTGAATGATCCGGCTTCAATTTCTGTTTTCATCATCTGCACCCATTGGTCGTTGGGAATTACAATGCCCTTCTGTTTTGAACCAATCTCTGATAATACAGTTACATCGGAAGATAATTTCCGTATATATTCAAGTTTTTGATCGTGTGGAATATGCATTGAACCATCCGAGATCTCAGCAAGGTCAATACCAAATTCAGCAATATATTTTCTGTATTGGTCGAACATATTTCTAACAACAAATGCTTCAAATAAAGTACCCCCAAAGTAAGGCCGGATATTTGCCTTACGATAAATGTTAATTTTTTCTTTCAGTTTTGTAGTAATAATGGAGGTTCCAAAACCAAATTTTACAAAATCGGTAAACCCGGCCGATGATTCAATAAATGCTTCAGTTTCTGAAACACTTAGCCCTTTATCCATCATCATTGTTAATCCTTCGCCCCTAGGCTTTGCAGGGCGATCAGGCAGGTAAGGTAAATTGAAATTCATTAATTTTAACTATTGACTAATGTTTTTATATTTCCTGATTAGTTGAGAGAACTTCTCATTTTTTGAAATAATAGGATATCTGTCAAATAAATCACTATGTTCTCCATAATTTATTGCCAATCCTTTTTCAAAAAATTCGCAAGCTAGTATTGGTTGGTTATTATAAAGATAATATGCAGCCAGATTATAATTGATTGTTGAAATATCTTTATTAAACTGATAGGCTTTGCTTAAAATATTGATTGCCTCGTGAACATTATTTTCAATAAAACAGATATCGGCATTGGAAAGCCAGGCTTCGTAATCGTTTGGGTCTAATTCAACTGTACGATTATATGCTTCTATTGATTTATCGAGAATATTAAGTTTTTTATATACTTCGCCTAACATAAACCAATATTCCGGGTTTTCGGGATCGATTTCATTTGCCTTAGCAAAAAATTGAAGGCAATTAACATATTCTTCTGAATTAAAGTGTGCCATTCCTAACCCAAACCATGCATCGCCAAAGGAACTATCGATAACAATTGCTTTTTTGTAATAATAAATCGCCCTTCGAAAAAGAGTCAGCTTTTCATAGCATTCACCAATATAAGTAAATGCTTGCACATTATCGGGTTCAATGTATATTATTTCTTCATAGGTCCTAATGGCTTCTTTGTTCAATCCTTGGTTAACAAATGTATTGGCCTTTGAAAAATATGCCGACACATAATCAGGACAAATTGCAATTGCAAAGTCGTAAGCATCAATGGCTTTATCGTAATCTTCAAGACTAGTATAAACCATCCCTAAATTGAACCAGATATTTTCGGCATATGGATCGATATTCAGGTATTTATTATAAAATTCAATGCTTTTGGTAAGTTTATCCTGTCTTTCATAAGATAGCGCCAGTTCCTGAATAACAGTTAAATTCTTTGGATTTACTTCGTGCGCCAAAAGAAGATATTTAACTGCTAAATTATAACGGCGTGTATTTAAATATGAATAAGCAATATTATAGATTACTTCATCTTTATTTTCACAGGCCAGTTGAATCGCCTTATCAAAAGCTGAAGTTGCTTCTTCTTTTTTGCCCAATACATTCAGGGCTGTACCTTTCAACAAATAGAACTCAGCGCTTCCCTTTTCAAATGCTTCTATTGCACGTAAAAAGTGAAGCCCTTTTGATGGCTTTCCATTATTTATATAAAGATTTGCAAGCCTGTATTTTAAAGAAGATGATAAAGGATGCTGCATTAATCCCTTTTCAATAGCAACTTTTGCATTAGGGAAATTATGTTGTTCGATATAATAATCAATAATATATTCGAATTCGTAAACATCGAAATAACAGGAACTCTTCCTGTTCAACATTTCTTCAAACCTTTCAATAGATTCGTAGATGTTATCTTCTTCAAAAAAAGGTTCTTGATTTTCGCTCATTTATAATATATCAAATCACACACTAAATTATAAAATATACTTCTTAACATTATTATTAAATATTAACAAACCGTTACTTAAAACTCAGCAATTATTTAATAATAAAGGCTTAATACAGTTGAAAAGTTTTATTGCAATAATGGTGTATATCCTAATTTATTTTTCATATGTTCAAGTTCGACAATAAGGTCGGTAAAGATAATATTTAGTTCATTGATTGAAGCATTTGAGTATCTTGTTTTTAATTTTTTTTCTGTCTTTTTCAAATCATCTATAGATTGATAAGCTTTTCTGATATTTTTATAAAAATTCTTCTTATTAGCAGCCAATATTAATTCGGATCGTGCTTTAAAATATAAGTCGTTAAATTTTAATATCTCTTGAGCTGCATCAGCTCCAAATTCGGAAACCAATACTTTAAATAACGAGAAATCCGGGTTATAATTTTCCCGGTTCCAATAAAAGTCAGAAGCAGTTTTCAATCTAACTTTGTCTAAGATATTTGTGCACTCATAAACCACAATATGACCATCGGTTTCATTATATAATTCTGGCGAAATTTCATTGCCGTATGGTTCAAACAAACATGATGTCATTAATTTATATGGCGATGCTGAATCGTTACCAAAATAATGCATGGACTTTCCTTTGGGATACAATGTAAAATCAATAAAGGAAGGACTTCTCCTGTAATCTTTTTTTACCTGGTAAATTACTGATTGGTCAACCTGCCATGTTATAATTCCGTTAGCCTGCCACATAAGCTTTACATTGCCCAAATCGGCTGATATTAGTTTACTGAAATAATTATCACATCCTGATGTTGATATAACTGACTGATGATTAAAAGGTGGTAATATTTCTACACCATATTCTTTCGTATTCAATGAATGGATATAGCTCAACCATGCATTAACATCATTTGATGTAAGATTTTCAGAATAATTGTTTATGGCTTCTTTAAGGCTAATGATTTTTGAAAATTCAGGACAAAATAAAAAAGCAATATTATTAAAATTACCCGACCCTCGTATTATCTCAGTATTAATATGGTTAATTGTTCCATTGTTTAGAATCTTATCAATAGTTACATATAATGTTCGTTTAGGGGAAAATACTGTAGAATCGTTATTAAATGAGCTTGAAACTAATGGATAATATATGTGGTTGAACCTGAAATATTCTGAATTTTTTCTCTCCGGACATAAATTATTTAAGGACGTTAGCAGTAATGACCTGTCTGATTCGCTGGGATAATCAATAACATTTGCATTATGGAACAACAATCCTTTATTATCAAACAATTGAAAAGTGCTCTGAAGTGCATAGTTAAGGCCTTCAGTGTTATTGCTATAAATAAAAATTACATTGGGAAGTGGTGAATTTATAGAATAAATAAAGTACCCCTGATCATGTTCAATAATCTTATTTATAGGTAATTGATGAATATTTTTCTCAAACAACCCTGTTTTACCTATTGAAAAAACGAGAGTCGAGTTTTTCGGGATATCCTTAACAGAATTCTTGATCAGTGGATGAATATTGTTCTTCTCTATTCGTCCAAGCTTAACCAGGTAATTATTAATTCGTTTTTCAAGCAACTTTGCTAATGCCATGGTTTTTTGATCGGCTATTGTCGGAACAAGAATATATGGCAGATTTTCTGGTTGATGAGGATTATAATATACCTTCGATTCAAGTATCTGAACTTTCTTTGGCTGAGGAATAATAAGCTTTGCTTTACCATAAGTTGAATCGAAAAACCGTGAAAGCCTTTCAGATGCTGTAAAATTCTGATTTGTATATGTAAAGTTTATGTCATCGGCCCATAATTCACCAGTCCCTTTTAAACCAATAAAAATCCTGACGTATTTTGTCTCATCAGGAATATCGCCATCGGCGAATGGGAAAAGTTCAGAATAGCCGTTGATATGCAACCATCCGGTAGAATCGATTTGTTCAAAATTTGAAAACGAAACACCTTTGAACCCACAATTAATTTTCTTATTGTGATATGGTGAGAAATATTCATCATTAATCTGCAACTTATTTCTATCGTAGTAGAAAATCTTAATATCAACAGCGTCATAAATTTTTGTGCCTAACCTCGATTTCGGATTTTTAATATTCTTTAAATTAATGAATAGAGTCAACCGGTAATTTCCGGGGATAACTTTAATATATTCAGAAAGAACTCCCTGTCCCAATGTTTCGGTTTCATCAGCCTGCTGCCTGTTGATATAAATTGACCGGTTCCCTGAATGAACAAATGACTTATCAAATTGACCCTTAGAGATATCAACCCATTTAACATTATTTCCAAGTAACTCCCAACCTTGTACCTCAATTTGTTTCGATATCGGGTTAAGTTTTGTTTTTTTTAGTTCAAAAGAAGAATTCTCAATTAGGTTACCCTTTAGGAATTTGTTATTCCTTGCACGAAATTTAACAGAAAGCGGATCGGTACTGGTCCATCTTTCGACATCCTGACTCTCTTCATCCGAGGTAGAACAAGACTGTACCAACAGCAGCAAAGATGCTGATAAAACTGTCAGTATAAATCTATAACCTTTAAACTTTTTAATAATCAAGTCCATGAAAGGATAAAAAAACAAAATGTTTAACGACAGAAAATATTGATTTATAAATATATTTCCTTTTTTGCTGCCAACAAAGTATTTTTTAATAAAGCAACAATAGTCATAAGGCCAACCCCACCCGGAACCGGACTGATATAGCTGCATTTGGGGGCAACTTGTTCAAAATCGACATCACCTTTAAGTTTAAAACCCGATTTGGTTTTGTCGGAAGGCACCCGTGTAGTCCCAACATCAATAACAATTGCACCTTCGCCTACCATATCGGCTTTAAGAAACTCGGGTATGCCAATTGCAGCGATAATAATATCAGCCGATCTGCAAACCTCTTTAAGGTTATGTGTTTTGCTGTGGCAAACTGTAACTGTTGCATCGCCCGGATTACCCTTTAATGACATTAGTACGCTGACCGGACGGCCAACAATATTGCTCCGTCCAAGAACTACACAATGTTTACCAACAGTCTCGATATTATATCGTTTTAACAGTTCCATTATTCCATATGGAGTAGCAGAAATAAAGCAGGGCATACCTTTTAATAACCGACCGGTATTTATTGGATGAAATCCATCGACATCTTTTTTATAATCAATGGCTTCAATTATTTTATTCTCTGAAATATGCTTTGGTAAAGGTAGTTGAACAATAAAACCATCAATATCAGGATTATTATTAAGTTCATCAACCTTTTGAAGCAGCTCCGTTTCAGGAACATTATCCTCAAACCGAATGAGAGTCGATTCAAAACCAACTTCGTGACACGATTTTACTTTATTGGCAACATAAGTTTCGCTACCACCATCGTGGCCTACTAATATAGCAGCTAAATGTGGCCTTTTCTTTCCTGATGCAATAATTTGTTCAACCTCGCGGGCAATTTCCTGTTTTATTTCAGCTGATATAGCCTTGCCGTCTATTAGTTGCATTGGTGTATATTATTTGTTAATCATTATCTGCTTTCTTTCTTCTATCAGCCATATAATACCCGAAACTTCAACCTTTCAATTTTTAGTTCCTGACTAAAGGCAGAGTGCATTTGTTTACCGCTTCATCCCTTGCATTGCATTCATCATACGGCCCATATTTTTACCACCTTGCATCATTTTCATCATTTTGCGGGTTTCATCAAACTGTTTTAGCAACTTATTGATTTCCTGCACTGATGAACCACTGCCCATAGCAATCCGCTTTTTCCTTCCACCGTTAAGTACTGTAGGATTTTCGCGCTCTTCGGGAGTCATAGAATATATAATAGCTTCTATTTCTTTAAATGCATTATCGTCGATATCAAGGTTCTTCATTGCTTTGCCAACTCCGGGAATCATTGATGCCAGTTCCTTGATATTGCCCATCTTCTTTATTTGCTGTATTTGTTTAATAAAATCGTTAAAATTGAACTGGTTCCTGGCAATTTTCTTTTGTATCCGGCGGGCTTCGTCCGAGTCGAACTGTTCCTGTGCCCGTTCAACAAGAGATACAATATCACCCATACCTAATATTCTGTCGGCCATTCGTTGTGGATGGAACAGATCAAGAGCTTCCATCTTTTCGCCTGTACTAACAAACTTTATTGGCTTATCAACAACCGAACGAATTGAAAGGGCGGCACCACCACGGGTATCACCATCGAGTTTTGTAAGCACACAGCCGTCGAAATTCAGTCTTGCGTTAAATTCTTTTGCAGTATTAACAGCATCCTGACCGGTCATAGAATCGACCACAAACAGAGTCTCAGAAGGATTAACATTTTTCTTAATGGCTTCAATTTCCTTCATCATCTGCTCATCGATGGCCAAACGGCCTGCTGTATCGATGATCACTACATCGTTGCCTTTCCTCTTTGCTTCCTTAATACCTGAATTTGCAATACTTATAGGATCCTGGTTTCCTTCTTCAGTATAAACTGTAACACCAATTTGTTCACCAAGAACCTGTAATTGATTGATAGCTGCAGGACGGTATACGTCGCCTGCTATCAACAATGGATTTTTACTCTTTTTGGTTTTCAGATGATGTGCCAATTTACCTGAAAATGTAGTTTTACCAGATCCTTGCAACCCAGCAATAAGTATAACTGCAGGATTTCCTTTAATATTAATGTCTTCATTGTTACCACCCATAAGCTTTGTAAGCTCATCATGGACAATCTTGACCATCATTTGCTGTGGCTTAACAGAAGTAAGGATCTTCTGTCCCAATGCATTTTGTTTTACAGTATCAGTAAAGCTTTTAGCTATTTTAAAGTTAACATCGGCATCGAGTAAAGCTTTTCTCACCTCTTTCAATGTTTCGGCAACATTAATTTCGGTAATTGCCCCCTGTCCTTTCAATATTTTAAACGATCGTTCGAGCCTGTCAGATAAATTGTCAAACATAAATTTTAAGTTTTTTATGCAAGTTGCTAAGTTAAAAATTACACATTAATATTACATACGGTCTGGTACTTCGATACCTAAAAGTTGCATTGCGCTCTTAATTACAGTACTTGAAATTTTCGAAAGTCCGAGCCTGAATGACCTGATATCATGATTCTCTTCTTTAAGAATTGAATATTCGTGATAAAACTGATTGTACTCTTTCGCCAACTCAAAAGCATAATTGGCAATTAATGCAGGACTGAAATTGGCTGCTGCTTCAGAAATCACATCCGGATAGCTGTATAAAAGTTTGATTATAGTCTTTTCTTTATCATTGATTTCAAGTTTCGAAGGAAATTGAAATTCTGCATTTATAGCTGATTCAGCAGCTTTACGCATAACAGAACAAATACGTGCGTGGGTATACTGAATAAAAGGACCTGTATTTCCATTAAAATCAATTGATTCTTTTGGGTTGAAAGTCATGTTCTTCGCCGGGTCCACCTTAAGGATAAAATATTTTAGCGCGCCCAAACCAATTATCCGGTAAGTATTTTCTTTTTCTTCGGTCGAAAGTCCTTCGAGTTTACCCAGTTCATCGGCCATATTTTTGGCTGTGGCAATCATTTCGTCCATCAGTTCGTCAGCATCGACAACAGTACCCTCGCGCGATTTCATTTTACCTTCAGGTAACTCGACCATACCATATGAAAGATGGAATAAATCCTTTGCCCACGAAAAGCCCAGTTTATCCAAAATAAGTGCAAGTACTTTAAAATGATAATTCTGTTCGTTACCAACAACATAAACCATTTTATCAGTCGAGTAATCCATTTGGCGCAATTGTGCAGTTCCAATGTCCTGGGTCATATAAACAGATGTTCCATCGGAACGGAGCAATAATTTTTCATCAAGGCCATCTTTTGTAAGATCGACCCATATAGAATTATCAGGCTTTTGATAAAAAACACCCTTGTCGAGACCCGCCAATACAGAAGTTCTCCCAACCATATATGTATCCGACTCGAAATATATTTTATCAAAACCGACCCCTAGCCTGTTGTAAGTTATATCGAAACCACTATAAACCCATCCATTCATTGTTTCCCATAACTTAAATATTTCAGGGTTTTTAGCTTCCCATTTTCGTAGCATTTCCTGGGCTTCAAGAATAAGAGGGGCTGTCTTTGCAGCTTCTTCTTCAGAGACTCCATTGGCTTTTAATTCAGCAATTTGTTTTTTATATTCAAAATCGAACTTAACATAGTAATCTCCCACAAGGTGGTCGCCCTTTTTACCAGTAGATCCAGGGGTTTCTCCATTGCCCCATTTTTGCCATGCCAGCATCGATTTACAGATATGAATTCCACGATCGTTGACAATGTTGGTTTTAACAACATGATTTCCATTAGCTTTTAATATCTCACAAACCGACCAACCCAAAAGATTATTGCGAATATGGCCCAAGTGCAAGGGTTTGTTGGTATTTGGCGAAGTATATTCAACCATAACTGTTTTTGCACCAGCAGCAGGTTTTATAGTTCCAAATGATGGATCGACAGCATCGTTCTTCAGAAAGTCGAGATAAAAAGCAGATGAAATACTTAGATTAAGAAACCCCTTAAGAACATTATATTTTTCTACTATATCAATATTCTGCTGAAGATAATTTCCAATCTCCTGGGCAGTAACTTCCGGCGATTTGCGAGAGATTTTCAACATAGGAAATACAACAAGGGTTATATCGCCTTCAAATTCTTTCCTGGTTGTTTGCAACTGCACTTCTGAAACAGTGATTTCAGAGTTATAAACTTCCTTTACTGCTGTTACAATAGCTTTACTGATATAAACTGATAATTTCATGAATACAATTTCTGAAAAACAAAAAACCTCTTTTTAAAGAGGGTACAAAGATAATATTTGAAATGAATTTCGAGGTTAAAGTAAAACTGTATTCTATTTTAAACTATCGAGCGAACACAAATATCCTAACTTATATAAGTCAAATAAAATCAGGTTAGGGTTGTTGCTTAACAAATTTTTTGATAAACGTGATTCATTTTTTGAATACAAATAGCCTACGAAACCCGCAAGCTTAATCTGTTTTATCCGTCTATAATATGAAAGAAGGGTAATATCTTTAACAAGCTTTTTAGTATTGCCATTAATATTCATTATCCTTTTTAGGTTTTTAATACCTTCCTTTGTTTTTCTGAGAAATTCATCATTTGATTCCAACCCAAGATGAACAACAGGATTATCGATATGCCGTACAACAATATTTACTGCTGCAAGGTCATATCCAAAAAGGGTATCTTCATGTCCATACCCCATAATCAATTCATTGAACCTTACTTTATTAAATGCTTTCTTTGAAATAATAAAATTATTGGTCATAAATGATTTATTGGGTACTTCAGCCCTTACAATTGCAGGAATTTGTTCACGCTTAATACCATGCAACCAATGAAGTTTATATTTCCCATCTTCAGGATCGATTGAATCGTATTCGCGGCCTCCATATATTACAGTTTCTGAATCGATGTTCCTCAGATAGTTAATCAGAAAATTGCTTTTTACAATTTTAGAATCACAATCGAGAAACAGTAAATTATTATACTTTGATAAATCGGCCAGTTTATTACGAATCTTTGAACGGCCCAGGTTTTTCTTTTCTTCAATGTAAATTACACCTTCGGACTGTGCAATTTTGCGATTTATAATTTTAAAGTCCTCATGCGAGGCATCATCAATTACAATAATCTCAAATAAAATTTTTGCTTTTACGGCCTGATTACTAATCTCATGAACCAGGTCGCAAACATCAAAATTAAATACTGGTATAAGAATAGAAAGCATATTAAATTGGGCATATGTTAATTATAACGTATCTTTAATTAGATTATTGTTGATCATTACAAGTTGATTTAAAGAAAAAATGACCCGGCAGTTTTTAATATTCATTGTAATTTCGTTATTTGCAAATTCATGCCTGCTTTCAAATGCAGATGATTCATGCAGCATTTACATCCGAACAAATACCCTGAATAATAATTCAGTAAAACTTGGTTATTATTATGGTCCAAAAACATTTTTAAAAGAAGAAACAAAAATCAGTCAGAACGGAACAGCTTATTTTAAAAATAAGGTGTACAAAGGTATATATTTTATTGAATTAACTGACTCATCTATTTATGAATTTATGATAGATGGTAAAGAAAATTTAACAATTGATGTAAATTTGCATAACAACAAATACAGTTGCAAGGCCTCAGGTAACCCAATTACAGAAGCATATGATGGTTATCAGAAAAGTATGGACAGAATCCTTGATAAAACAGATTCAATTTTCTTAATACTAAAAAGTTCTCAATCAGAAATTAATAAGAAAAATAAACTTATCGATGAGCGTAACAAAGAAATAATAAATCTCCAGAAATATACTGCATCATTATATCCAGGAAGCATGCTCCAAAGCTACCTTAATGCTTTTGTTCCTTTTGATATTTCAACAATTCCGAAGAAAAGCAGTGATGAGAATGTTCCGGAAGACATGTTTCAAAGTCTATACCTATATAAAGAACATTACTTTGATAATATTAATTTAAATGACGAAAGGTTAATCTATACTCCTATCCTATCTGATAAAATTAATTATTACTTTGATAAAGTAGTTAGGCAACATCCTGATACCCTATCTAAAGAGATTTATAAAATTTTCATGTCAATTAATAATCAGAAGGTTAGAAAGTTCTTTCTAGATGATCAGTTTGAAAAATATAACCATTTAAAAAACAAGGCGACTTCAGAACAAATTTATGCTTACATAATTGAAAACATTTATTTAAAAGGCCATGCGCCCTGGGAAAAAATTGATTTTATAAAAAGGATTGAAAACGAGATAAAAAGAATTAAGCCTTTATTGCTTAATCAGACCGCCCCCGATATTAAATTGCCTGGAACAGAAGGAAGTTACTTATCATTATCTTCTATTAGTGCAGATTACAAAATACTTGTATTCTGGGATACTGAGTGCCCTTTATGTATAAGAATATTTAAGGATCTAAATAAAGCTATTTCAGCTTATAACTATTTATCTCTGGGTGTATTTACAGTATGTACAGCTAAAGATACAACAACATGGAATAATCTTATTATGAAGAACTTTCCAAAAACCTGGTTAAATACAATAGAAGTTAACAATAACTCAATAATTAAAACTTATAATATAACAACAACACCAACCCTATTTCTGCTTGATACAAATAATAGAATTATTAATAAAAATTTCACGGTTACTGAGCTAGAGAAAATACTTCTTAAGATAGCAACTAACAAACAATGAGATTTATTAATTTATTTCCTTGATTTTGTTCGTCATTTATAAAGACTAAAAAAGAGACTAACTGCTGAAGGAGTATATAAAACCAACTCTTTACTTCGATTTTTCCTGGAAAGATTCCCCTTCACGCACTTTTATCTGCGACTCATAATATGGGCCAGTTATGGGAATTCCATTTAATGAATACTCAACACCTCCCCAGTTAAATTTGACCATCCTAAATTCACGAACTTCATTATCCCTGATAATAACATATCTTTTAACATTTCTAAATTCTTCATTATGAACTTCAAGAGTAACACCAACAGGGTATTCAGAACGAAGGGCATTAAGGTATTTATCACGTTCACTATCGTTTGAAAATTTCAATTCATTCAATGCCGATTTGGCCTTAGGTTTACTTGTTGAACTACTTGTTGTTGTGGAAGTTTGTTTTTTGGCTGCTTCATCGCGGGCAATCATTTTTTCGTATTCAATAATTTTATTCAGCCTTTCTTTAGGATATGTTTCAGATGGGCGCATTGTAATAGCCTGATTATAAAAATCTTTCGCTTTTTTAAAATCCTTACTATCATATGACTGATCGGCTGTTTTTATAATCCCATTGTATTTTTGGTCAAGTTCAAGTCTGGCCTGTTTCTCTTTCTCAGCCTGTAAAAGCTGTGTATTAATCTTATTAATTTGATCAGCCGGGTATTTTTCGCCGGGTTTTAATGCTAATGCCTGCTGGTACTTGCTTTTAGCTTCAACATTGTTATTTGCTGTATAAAGCTTGTCGGCTTCAGCTATTGTTGCGTTGTACTTCTGTTCGAGAGCTTTAACATAAGCTTCCTTCTTAAATAGTTCGGCAACACGGGTATCAATTTTTGCAATCTGTGAAGTTGGGTAAGCCTCGCCGGGTTTTAATGTCAATGCCTGCTGGTACTTGCTTTTAGCTTCAACATTGTTATTGGCTGTATAAAGTTTGTCGGCTTCAGCTATTGTTGCGTTGTACTTCTGCTCAAGAGCTTTAACATCAGCTTCCTTCTTAAATTGTTCGGCAACACGGGTATCAATTTTTGCAATCTGTGAAGTTGGGTATGCCTCGCCGGGTTTTAATGTCAATGCCTGCTGGTACTTGCTTTTAGCTTCAACATTGTTATTAGTTGTAAAAAGCTTGTCGGCTTCAGCTATTGTTGCGTTGTACTTCTGTTCGAGAGCTTTAACATCAGCTTCTTTCTTTAATTGTTCGGCAACACGGACATCAATTTTTGCAATTTGTGAAGTTGGGTATGCCTCGCCGGGTTTTAATGTCAATGCCTGCTGGTACTTGCTTTTAGCTTCAACATTGTTATTGGCTGTATAAAGTTTGTCGGCTTCAGCTATTGTTGCGTTGT
>Ga0105103_10000328_pt1 | contig 26599 bp, 13 predicted proteins | sample PPLLaktember2015_2_FD_79107 | JGI IMG/M metagenome (GOLD analysis project Ga0105103, IMG submission 79107) | Freshwater sediment microbial communities from Prairie Pothole Lake near Jamestown, North Dakota, USA - PPLs Lake P7 Core (6) Depth... | ecosystem: Environmental > Aquatic > Freshwater >...
CCGCCGTGAATGGCAACGATCAACGGGTAGCGCTGGCCCGCACGAAAGCCTACAGGCTTGACGAGCACGCCACCCACGGTCGTGCCGTCCTTCGACTTCCAGGTAATCTCTTCCTGCTGGCCGAGCGCGAAGCCGCGGACCTGCGGGTTGGGATCGGTCAGCTGACGCCACGACGTGCGCGTACTGGCGTCCATCACCGTGTCCACGGTGAACAGCGTCTGCGGCGTTGTGCCGTCGGCGTAGTCGATCAGCACCACGCCGGTGTCCGCATCCTGCTGCGCCGACACGCTGGCGCGCTCCTCGGTGATCGGCCGCACCGTGTTGAACTTCACATCCAGCGAGACGATCTGGTTGGTGGCCTTGATACCTTCGTTGAAATAGATCGTGCTGCCGTCCTTCGCCCAGAAACCCATCGTCACGTCGCCGTCGAAGGTGTTCCCCAGCTTGCGGAATGGCCTGCCTCGCTCGGCGATGGCGCGGACATAGACGCGGCTGTTGCTCATGCCGTAGGTGACCAGGTCGTCAGGGCCAGAGAACGCCACTGACTGGCTGTCGGGCGAGAAACTGAGGTTGCTCTCGCCGACCTCGGTGTTGGAGGTCAGCCGTTCAATCGTGCCGGTGGCGGCCTCCAGCAGGTAGAGATCCGAGTAGAGATTCTCCTGCGTGATGCCGCGCTGGTAGCGATTCGCTGACAGGCCACGGAAGCCGACCCATTTGCCATCCTTCGAGATCGTCACGTCGTCGACGGAATAGGCGCCGCCCTCCGTGAGGCGCCTGGTGCTGTGTGCGTCCGCGGCGGCAGAAGGCTCCGCTGCGACGTTCAGCACCCACAGGCTCGCCACGGCCGTCTCGGGGTTGCGGATGTTGACGGTGAACTTCTTCTCGCGCCGCGTCTTCTCGTCCGGGTCGACGGTGTCGGGCGTCACGAAGTAGATCCGGGATCCGTCTGGCGCCCAATACCAGGAGCGCACGCCCGTGGGATGTCGCGTGAGCTGTTCCCCAGGAGCCCCGTCCGGATGCGTGCCCGAGAGACGGTAGAGTTGTTCCTCGCCGTCCTTGCCGGCCCGGTACGCCAGCCAACGTCCGTCGCGCGTGAAGGCGACATCGGCGACGCCTTCCTTCTCGTCGGTGAGGCGCAGGGCTTCGCCGCCGTCGGGTCGCATCACGTAGAGCTGGTTGCGGGTTTTCTTGTCCTCGGGGGCGTCACGGTCGGACAGGAACACGAAAAAGCGGCCGTCCGCGGCCCACTTCGGCGAGGTTTCGTTCTTCCCTTTCGTGAAGGTCAGCTGCCGGGTCGAGGTCACGCCCTGCTGGAGCGACACCAGGTAGATGTCGGTCTGCTTCGTGCCCTCCTTCCAGTCCGGCGTGCTCAGCGTGTAGAGCAGCCACTTGCCGTCGGGGCTCGGCGTCGGCGAGCCCGCCTGTCGCATGTGCTGCATGTCGAGGAACGTCATCGGGCGCAGCGCCGGCGGCTGCTGACCGGCCAGCGGGGCGGTGAGGCCGGCCAGTAACAGGGCGCCGAGCAGTCCGATGGCGATGGTGGTGCGGCGGAGAGTGGACGGCAGCGCAGCGTGCATGTGGCCTCCGGGTCAGGCGCACCCAGTCTGGGCGCGGCCCGATTATACCGACCGGGCCAGCCGGACGAATTCTTGGTTACAGTGAAGCCTCGCGGCCACCCAGCCGCCACGTCAAGGAGACGCCATGCTTCGTCCGATGCTTGTTCTGCTCGCCGCCACGCTCGCCAGCGTGGGCGTGATTCGCACCGAGGCCCAGGCCCCCAGGCTCAAAGTGCATATCTCGGTCGACATGGAAGGCGTCGCTGGCGCCGTCACCGGTGACCAGCTCGGTCCCACGGGGTTCGAGTACGGCCGGTTCCGCGAGTTCATGACACGCGAAGCGGTGGCGGCTGTGACGGCGGCCAAAGCGGCGGGCGCTACCGAGATCGTCGTTGCGGACTCGCACGGCAACGGCGAGAACCTCCTGATCGAGCAGTTCCCACCCGACGTGCGCGTGGTCCGTGCCTGGCCGCGCAAGCTGTCGATGATGGCGGGCGTGGACGAGACCGTCGATGCCGCCATCTTCATCGGCTATCACGCCTCCACCAGCAACACCGCCGGCGTGCGGGCCCACACGTTCTCCAGTGCGACGCTCACGCGCGTGGCGCTGAACGGCGTCGAGATGACCGAAGGGTCGTGGAATGCCGCGATCGCGGGCCACTTCAACGTCCCGGTCGTGATGATGTCCGGTGACGATGCGGCGATCGCCGAGGTGAGGAAGGTGATCGGCAACATCGAGGGCGCCGAGACGAAGAAGAGCCTGGGCTTCCACTCCGCGCTGACCATCACGCCGCAGGCGTCGGTCGAGTTGATCGGGCAGCGGGTGAAGGCCGCGTTGGCGAGACGGGCGGAGTTCAAGCCATACCGTCCTGCGGGCCCACTCACGGTCGAGGTCAGCTTCAAGCATTACCGCCCGGTGGAAGTGCTGGCCTACCTGCCGATGTTCGAGCGCACCGGCTCCCACTCCATCCGATTCCGTGCGAAGGACATGGTCGAGGCCTCGTCGGTGATGGAGTTCATCGGGGAGTATCAGGCGGATCTGACGCCGTAGGGCGGTCCTTCGGGGCGTAGGGAATAGAGGCGGCCGCTTCGCGGCCGTAGGAAAGACAGGCGGCCCATTGGGCCGTAAGGGCGCGCTTTTGGCGCGTAGGGCAATCTGGCGATCTACCCTCCCTACGCGAAGCGCCTACGCCCCCGAAGGGGGCGCCTTTCTTCCCTACGCCCCGAAGGGGCGCCGCTACGGCCGCGAAGCGGCCGCCTTCTTTAACCTACGGCCGCGAAGCGGCCGCCTCACAGCATCTTCCGGTACTGGATGAAGCCGCTGCGATCCGCCACCTGGTCGTAGAGCACCATGGCTTGCGTGTTGCTCTCGTGCGTGAGCCACCACACCCGCGAGCAGCCGCGGGCAGCGGCGTCGGCGTAGACGTGTTCGATCAGCGCCCGTCCCACCCCGGACCCGCGCGCATCGGGGGCCACGAACAGGTCCTGCAGGTACATGTAGTTGGCGGTGGTCCAGCAGCTCCGGTGCTCGATGAAGTGCACGATCCCGAGGACGCGCCCGTCCACCTCGGCGAGCGCGGCGTGCATGGGTTCCCGGACGTCGAGCAGCCGCTCCCAGGTGATCTGCGTAGTCTCGTGCGCGAGCGTGGTCTTGTAGAACTCGAGATAGGCCTGCCAGAGCGGCAGCCAGACATCGAAGTCCGCAGGGACGGCGGCGCGAATCGTCAGGGATTTGCTGGTCATGCCGGCGATTCTAGGCGGTATCATCAGCCCGCGACAGATGCCCCTCGTCCCCGGCACGCGGATCGGTCCTTACGATGTGGTCGGCACCCTCGGTGCCGGCGGAATGGGCGAGGTCTATCGCGCGCGCGACGCCCGCCTCGAGCGCGAGGTCGCGCTGAAGATCCTGCCCGAGTCGTTCGGCCGCGATCCGGACCGGCTGGCACGCTTCGAGCGTGAGGCCAAAGCCGTGGCCTCGCTCTCGCACCCCAACATCCTGGCGGTCTTCGACACCGGCACCGCCGCCCCCACCGGGGGGGCGGCGGGCTCCGGTCACCCGGTCACCTACGTCGTCATGGAGCTGCTGACCGGCGAGACGCTCGGCGACCGCCTGAAGAGCGGCCCGTTGCCCGTCCGCAAAGCGACGGAGGTGGCCGGTCTCATCGCGCGCGGGCTCTCGGCCGCGCACGAGAAGGGCCTCGTGCACCGCGACCTGAAGCCGGACAACGTCTTCCTCACCAGCGACGGGCAGGTGAAGCTGCTCGACTTCGGCCTGGCGCGCTACGCGGCGGAGGCCAGCGAGGTGCATGCGACGCGGGCGGCCATCACCGATGCCGGCACGGTGATGGGCACGGTGGGCTACATGGCGCCGGAGCAGGTGCGCGGCGAAGCGGTGGACGCGCGCGCCGACCTCTTCGCGTTGGGCGCCGTGCTCTACGAGATGCTGGCGGGCGAGCGCGCGTTCCGGCGTGAGACCAGCGCCGAAACGATGACGGCGATCCTCAACGAGGATCCGGCGGACTTCTCGCCAGCCCGCTCCATCAACCCGGCCCTCGATCGAATCGTGCGCCACTGCCTGGAGAAGCGTCCCGCCGAGCGGTTCCAGACGGCGCGTGACGTGGCCTTCGCGCTGGAGGCGCTGTCGGCCTCGTCGTCTTCCTCGTCGGCGCCGGCGATCTCGGACAGTCCGGCGCGAGGGCGCATCGGCGCCGAGCGCATGGCGTGGTTGGCCGCGACGCTCGGGCTCGCCGCAATCGCGGCCTGGCTCGCCTTCGGTCGCCCGTCCGGGGATGTCGCACCTCCACCGGTGATCCGCGCCTCGGTGGCGCTCCCTCCGGGTACCGTGCTGGCACAGTCGATCCTGCCCAGCCGGCGGCTGGCCATCTCCCCGGATGGCCGCCGCATCGCGTTTCTCACCGAACCGATCGGTGGCGACGGCGTGTCGCTCTGGTGGCAGTCCCTCGATGCTGCGGCGGCAACGCTCGTGCCTGGCACCCGGCGACCGGAGGCGCCGTTCTGGTCGCCCGACTCCCGCCACCTCGGGTTCGCTGACGATGGGAAGCTGATGCGGTTGTCGATGGACGGTGGTGCCCCGACGTCAATGAGCATACTGGCCACTTCCGCCGCCTGGGGACCCGGCGACCAGCTCCTGATCACCCAGGGACGGCAATCGGTCCGCCTGACCACGCCGGGCGGAAGTGAACGGACGGTGTTCTCAGGACAAGGGACCGGCCGCGGCTTCTACTCGCTGACCTTGCTCGCGGGCAACAGCGGGTGGCTCTTCATGATGGCCGACCCAGGCGATGCGACGCTGACCGGCGCGTATGTCAGCAACCTCGACGGGACCGGCCTTCGGCAGTTGATGACGTGGAATCCTGACACCGAGAGCATCAATGTCTTCGCCGCGGCGGGGCATCTGTTGATGGTGCGGGATCGCCTGATTCAGGCCCGGCCGTTCACTCCGAATCACGATGCGCTCGAAGGCGAGTGGACGGTGCTGGCGGGGCCGACGGAGATGGCCGAACGTACGGGTGCCATCTATTCCGCCTCGGAGTCCGTGCTGGCGTACCAGGCCGCGACCACCGGGGATGGCACGCGCCTGGTGTGGTACGACCGGCGCGGCCAGCGGCTCGGCCAACTGGCTGCGGATGGGACCTACAGCAACCTGGAGATCTCCCCCGACCGGACGCGGCTGCTCGTCTCCATGCTCGACCAGCAGGGGCGCGCCCGAGACGTCTGGGTGCTGGACCTCAAACGCGGCGTGCCGAGTCGGGTCACCTTCGACCCGCTGGACGAGCGCAGCGCCTCCTGGGGTTTGGACGGCCAGTCGATCGTGTTCCGCAAGGGCGTGGATCTCTACACCAAGCCGCTCGGCGCTGGAGTGGAGCAGCCCTTCCTCGTGGATGGCATCAGCAAGGATCCACGCGCCTGGTCGCCGGACGGGTCTGGGCTCGTCTATCGGGTCAGTGGCGTCAACACCAGCAGCGACCTGTGGATGAAGCCGGCACAGGGTGATCCTCGTCCGCTCGTCGCCACGCCGTTCGCCGAGAACTACGGGGAGTTCTCGCCCGATGGGCGCTGGCTCGCCTACACGTCGGACGAGTCGGGGCAGTCCGATGTGTATGTTACGGAGTTCCCGTCCGGACAGGGCAAATGGCGCGTGTCGCCCGATGGCGGTTCGCTGCCGCGGTGGCGACCCGATGGCCGCGAGCTCTATTACCTGTCCGCTACGAACCAGATGGTGGCCGTACCGGTGCGCAGCTCGCCCACGACGTTCGACGTGGACACGCCCACGGTGCTGTTCCAGACCAACGCGCCGCGTTTCGCCGGCTACCACTACGTCACCACCGACGGCGAGCGCTTCCTCGTCAACGAGTTGCTGCCAGTCGAAGGGACGCCGTCAATCAGCCTGGTCGTCAACTGGCCGACGCTGCTCAAAGGCCTTCGGTAGGGCGCTCGTGCCTCCGGCAGGCGCTCATGCCTTCGGCACTCGCGTAGGCGCGGCTTCGCCGCGTCAGGCCGCTGCGCGGTGGGCGCTTCGCGTAGGGGCGCCAACCGCACGCAGTGCCGCCCAGATGATCTGTCCTGCGCCCCGAAGGATCGCCATGCCCGAGACCCACGGCGCGAAGCGCCGCCTACAGCCCGCAGGGCTGCCCTCTACGGCACGCAGTGCCGCCCAGATTCAAAGGGGCTGCCGCCAAACGCCTACGGCGCGAAGCGCCGCCCTACGGTAGGCTTACAGCCTGCCCGGGGCCGCTGCCTGGCCTCGGCCGAGGGAGTCATAGCGATGCGGATTGCGTTTCTCACCGTCCTGACGGTCATGGTCACTGCGGCGTGTACCCCGGCTCCCCAGGCGCCGACGCCGGTCGCCGAGGCTCCCTTCAGCGTGGTCGAGGCGAGCATCCCCGAGCTGCAGGCTGCCCTGAAGGATGGGCGCATCACGTCGCGCCAGCTGGTCACGGCCTACCTCGCGCGCATCGCCACCTACGAGGACCGGCTGAACGCGATCATCACGGTGAACCCGCGCGCCCTCGCCGAAGCCGACGCGATGGACGAAGAGCGCGCCGCCGGCCGCATTCGAGGCCCCCTGCACGGTATTCCGATCGCGCTGAAAGACAACATCCACACCACCGACATCCGCACCACGGGCGGTGCGCTGGCGTTCCGCAACCTGATGCCGCCGTATGACGCGACGCTCACGAAGAATCTGCGTGATGGCGGCGCGATCATCATCGCCAAGACCGTCCTGACCGAGCTGGCGCACTGGACCGCCGGCGCACCCACGCCAATGGTGGCCAACTACACCGGTGTCGCCGGCTTCGCCTACAACCCGTACGACCCGCGCATGGATCCGCGCCCCGACACGTTCGATGGCCGTCCCGTGCTGCAGACGGGTGGGTCCAGCTCGGGCGCGGGCACCGCGGCCAGCTTCTGGGCGGCCAGCGTCGGCTCCGACACGGGGGGCTCGATCATCAGCCCCTCGAACAGCAACATGCTCGCCGGCATCAGGCCGACGATCGGCCGCATCAGCCGCTACGGCGTCATTCCCATCACCGCTGATCACGACACCGCGGGTCCGATGGCGCGCACGGTGGCCGACGCCGCGGTGTTGATGGGCGTGCTCGAGAGCGCGGCCCCCGATCCGAACGACACCGCCACCCAGGCGTGCACGCCGCCGCCCAATCGCGACTACAGCGCGTTCCTGGACGCCGGTGCGCTGAAAGGCGCGCGGATCGGGATTCCGCGTGCGTTCTACGTCGACCCCGTCACCGCGCCAGGCGAGTCGCAGCCGCGCGGCGGTCTCAACCCCGAACAGGCCAAAGTGATGGCCGAGGCCGTGGCGCTGCTGAAGGCGCAGGGCGCCGTGGTCGTCGATCCCGCCGACGTGCCGAGCATCGTCAGCAAGGACCCGGCCGCGAACTTCCTGCTGTTCGACTACTGCCAGGGGGCGGAGCACAAGAAGGGCGGCGACGCGAACTGCACCGTGAACTTCAAGTACGGCATGAAGCGCGACTTCAACGCCTGGCTCGCAAGCCTCGGTCCGGCCGCGCCGGTGAAGACGCTCACCGAATTGCGCGAGTGGAACCTCGCCCATGCCAAGGCGGGTGCCATGCGCTTCGGCCAGTCACGCCTCGACATCTCGGACGAGATGGACGTGGAGCGCGACCGCGCGAGGAATGAAGCCGACGACCGCAAGGACAAGATGCTGAGCCGCGAGCAGGGCATCGATGCCGTGCTGAAGGCGCACAACCTCGACGCGATCTTCACGCCTGGCGGATCGGGCGCGAACCTCGCGGCGCGGGCGGGCTATCCGATCATCGTGGTGCCGTTCGGGATGGTGCCGAATGCACCGACGCCGGCATTTCCGGACGGGTTCAACGCCAGGCCCGCACCGTACGGTATGGCGTTCACGGGCGGCCAGTGCGCGGAACCGAAGCTGATTGCGCTGGCGTATGCGTTCGAGCAGGCCAGCAAGAAGCGAGTGCCGCCGCCCGATCTGCCCTGAGGCGATCATGCGATCCATCGCGCGCGGCGCGGGTCTTCTGCTGGTGATCGTGAGTGTGATGGTCGCCGTGCCGCTCGCGCCGCTCCGGGCGCAGCCATCGTCCTCGGGCATCGGCGCGCTCGCCTGGCTGGCGGGATCGTGGGCCGGCAGCGACGGCCGCAACGACCACGAGGAGCACTGGACCGCCCCCAAGGGGGGCGCCATGGTCGGCGTGCACCGCACCGTGCGTGACGGCCGCATGGTCGAGTTCGAGTTCCTGCGCATCGAGGAGCAGAAGGAAACGCTCGTCTATCTCTCCATGCCGAACGGCCGCAGTCCCGCCACGCCGTTCACGTTGACGTCCATCGAGGGACAGCGCGCGGTCTTCGAGAATTCGGCGCACGACTTCCCCCAGCGCGTCATCTACTGGAAGGACGGCGAGGCGCTCCGCGCGCGCATCGAAGGTGCGGTCGACGGCAAGACCCGCTCGATGGAATGGCGGTGGACCTGATCGTCGCTGACGCCGTGAGCGATTGACCGGGCCCTCGCCATGAAGGAGTGGTCCTCGCTCGTCTCATGAGCCGCCCCATCGGCGGGGCCGCCTGAATGACACAATGCCAGAGCCAGGTGGAGAGCTGGAGATGATCAAACGAATTGGCATCGTGACGGGCGGAGGCGATTGCCCCGGGCTGAACGCGGTGATTCGCGCCGTGGCGAAGGCGGCGGCCCGGCGCGGCTGGGAGACCGTGGGAATCCTCGGTGGCTTCGAGGGGCTGCTGGATCCGCCGCAGTACCGCGTGCTGGATTATCACGAACTGGGCGGCCTCCTGACTCGCGGCGGCACGATTCTCGGCACGAGCAACCGCGGCCGCTTCACGGCCAAAGTCGGACACGGCGACGCGCAAGGCCTGCCGGTGGCGCTGCTCGACGAGACGAAGCAAGGCTTCGAGGCGCTCGGGCTGCATGCCCTGGTCGCCATCGGCGGCGACGGCTCGCTGAGCATCGCGCAGCAACTGTTCGCGCACGGCATCCCCATCGTGGCGGTGCCGAAGACGATCGACAACGACCTGGCGGCCACCGTGATGACCTTCGGGTTCGACTCGGCCGTCGCCTGCGCCACCGAGGCGCTGGATCGCCTCCACACCACGGCGGAGAGCCACAACCGGGTGATGGTCCTGGAGGTGATGGGCCGCTACGCCGGATGGATTGCCATCTACGCCGGCCTGGCCGGCGGCGCGGATGTCATCCTCATCCCCGAGATCCCGTTCCGCTACGACAGCATCTGCGCGAAGATCGCCGAGCGCGAGCAGGCGGGACGGCGCTTCAGCATCGTCGTTGCGGCCGAAGGCGCGCGGGTGGAGGGCGGCGATTTCGTGACGAGCGCCGATCAGCCGGCGGATCGCGAGGCACGCCTCGGCGGCATCGGCGCGCAGGTGGCCGCCGAGATCGAGCGCCGCACCGGCAAGGAGGCACGCTCCATGGTGCTCGGCCACCTGCAGCGCGGTGGCGGTCCCACCAACTTCGATCGGGCGCTCTGCACCCTCTTCGGCATCGCTGCGATTGAACTCGTGGCCGAGGGACGGTTCGGGCGGATGGTCACCTACACTGGCGCCACGATCGACAGCGTGCCGATCGCCGAGGCAGTGGGCCACCTGCGTCGGGTGCCCCTGGACGGTGCGTTCGTGCGCGGCGCGCGGGCGCTCGGGATCAGCCTCGGAGATTGATCGCACCGAGTGCAGCGCCCGGATATGAGCCCGGGCCGGCGCTGAGTTGTGGACCGATGGAGGGTGGATGGATACGTTGACGGCGTTTCTGGCGCAGCAGCCGCTGCTGGCGCTCTTTCTCGTGATCGCCAGCGGATACGCCCTTGGCGCCATCAACCTCAAGGGCTTCTCGCTTGGGGTCGGGGCGGTCCTGTTCTCAGGCCTGTTCATCGGCGCCGTCGCTCCGAAGGCCCAGCCTCCGGCGCTGGTCGGAACGCTGGGGCTCGTGATGTTCCTGTACGGGCTCGGGGTGCAGTTCGGCAAGCAGTTCTTCGCCGGCCTGGCCGGGAGCGCCGGTCGCAAATACAACCTGCTGGCGGCGATTGCACTGGCAGCCGCGACCGCCGTCGCCGTACTGGAACTCTCGATCATGAACGTGTCGCACGCCATGATGGCCGGCCTGTTCGCGGGCGCGGGCACCAACGCCGCGACCATGCAGGCGGCGCTGGAAGCGGCGGGCAACAGCGATCCGGCGGTGGGCTACAGCGTGGCGTACCCCTTCGGACTCGTCGGCGCGATCCTGTGCATCTACGTCATGCAGATCGTGCTGAAGCCGAAGCTCGACGTCGCGCACTCGGGCCTGCGCACCATGGAAGTGGCAGTTCGAGCGTCCGACGTCGTCGGGCGCAGCCTGCAGGAGGTGTTGCCGCGGCTGCCGCGAGGGGTGAATGTGCTGGTCGTGCGCGTCAGCCACGAGAACAGGCACCCGGAGCCGGCGATGATCCTTGGCGCGGACGATGTCCTGCTGCTGGGCGCCGTCGACGAAGCTTCGCTCGAGTCGGCGCGGTTGCTGCTGGGCGAACGCGCGACGGGTCGCGTGGTGATAGACCGCAGACACATGGATCTGCTCCGCGTGTTCGTGTCGAAGCCGCATCTCGAAGGCGTACGGGTGTCGGAGCTCGCGCTGCCCGAGGGCGTGGAAGCCACGATCACGCACGTGCAGCGCGGCGACACCGAGCTGCTGGTGACGCCCGACCTCACCCTGGAGATGGGCGACCGTGTTGGGGTGCTGACCCATCGGGAGACCTTTCCGGCGATGCGACGGTTCTTCGGGGACTCCATCCGCGGCACCACCGAGTTCAGCTACGTCTCGCTCGGCCTCGGCATGGTCATGGGCGTGCTCCTCGGCAGCATTGCCGTGCCGGTGCCGGTTCTGGGCTCGTTCAAGCTGGGCATCGCCGGTGGGTCGCTAATCATGGCGCTGATCCTCGGCAAGCTCGGGCGGACCGGCGCCTTGACCTGGACGATGCCGCTGTCGGCCAATCTCACGCTGCGGAACTTCGGGCTGTCGGTGTTCCTGGCGCAGGTCGGCATGAGCTCGGGCACACCGTTCGTCGACGTGGTCGCGGGGAGTGGCGTGACGTATCTGCTCGCGGGCGCGTGCATACTCCTGGCGCTCGCGCTCACCCCGCTCGTGGCCGGCCATTACGTGATGCGCATTCCCTTCGACGACCTGATTGGCATCACCTCGGGCGTGACCGGCACGCCGGCCATCCTGGCCTACTCCTTCCGCGCGTATCCCTCGGACCGGGTCGAGATCTGCTACGCGATGATCTTCCCCGCCGCGACGATCATGAAGATCATCATCGCGCAGGTGCTGGTGGCCGCGGGCCGGTGACGGTGCACGTTGACGTTGAACTGTGAACGAGAAACTTTCTGTCTGTAGTGCCCAGCCCCTACGTTCCCAGCAGGTATTGATCCACGCTGGCCGCCGCGCGCCGCCCATCGTCGATTGCCCAGACGATGAGGGATTGGCCGCGCTGCAGATCGCCTGCGGCGAACACGCCGGGCACGCTGGTCATCCACCGCTCGTCGCGGGCGACCGTGCCGCGTTTGGTGTAGGTCACCCCGAGGTCGCCGAGCAGCCGGTTCTTCACCGGCCCCATGAAGCCCATCGCCAGCAGCACCAGATCTGCCTTCATCATGAAGGCGCTGTCGGGCACGGCTTCGAACGCGGGGCGTCCGTCCCTGACCACGCGCGTGACCTGCTGCCCGTGCAGCGCCTCGACGCGGCCGGTGCCCGAGAACGACGTGGTCTCCACGGCGTAGACGCGGTCACCGCCTTCCTCGTGCGCCGAGGAGGTCCGGAAGATGTTCGGCCACAGCGGCCAGGGGTTGTCGGCCGCGCGCGCGACGGGCGGCGCGGGCAGCAGCTCGAGTTGCGTGACCGACGCCGCGCCCTGGCGGTGCGCCGTCCCCAGGCAATCTGCGCCGGTGTCACCACCGCCGATGATGATGACGTGCTTGCCCTCGGCGGTGATCGCGCCTTCCTCCGGGACGGCGTCGCCCTGGCAGCGTCGATTCTGCTGAGTGAGGTACTCCATCGCGAAGTGCACGCCCGGCAGATCGCGGCCCGGCACGGTCAGGTCGCGAGGCCGGCCAGCGCCGCCGGCCAGGACCACGGCGTCGAAGTCGCGCCGCAGATCGCCGGCGGTGACGTCAACGCCGGCATCCACTCCGGGCCGGAACACCACGCCCTCGGCCTCCAGCAGCTCGAGCCGCCGATCGAGGACGCGCTTCTCCATCTTGAACTCGGGGATGCCGTAGCGCAGCAGCCCGCCGATGCGATCGGCCTTCTCGAACACCGTGACGCTGTGCCCCGCGCGATTCAACTGCGCCGCCGCGGCCAGTCCGGCCGGGCCAGACCCGATCACCGCTACCTTCTTCCAGCTGCGCGTCGTCGGCGCCTCGGGCACGATCCAGCCTTCGGCGAAAGCGCGGTCGATGATCGCCAGCTCGATCGACTTGATGGTGACCGGGTCCTTGTTGATGCCGAGCACGCAGGAGCCTTCGCACGGCGCCGGACACAGCATCCCGGTGAACTCGGGGAAGTTGTTCGTCTGGTGCAGGCGCTCGAGTGCGACACGCCACGAGTCGCGATACACCAGGTCGTTCCAGTCCGGGATCAGGTTGCCGAGCGGGCAGCCCTGATGACAGAACGGCACGCCGCAGTCCATGCACCGCGCGGCCTGCCTGGTGAGGTCGTCCTTCGCGTAACCGGTGTAGACGTGATGGTAGTCGTGCACCCGTTCCGTGACGGGACGGGTCGGCGCCTTCAGCCGCGCGAACTCGACGAATCCTGTGGCCTTGCCCACGTTACGCTCCCACCAGGTCGCTGAACGCCGGTTGCCGCGCCTCGGCTCGGGCCCTGGCTTCGGCCGCCTGCACACGCTTGAAGTCCCGGGGGGTCACGACCACGAAGGCCTGCCGCATCGTGGCCCAGTCGCCGAGCACGCGCGCAGCCACCGCGCTTCCCGTCAGCACCGCATGCCGCGCGATCAGTTCGTGGACGCGCCCGGCTTCTTCGTCATCGTTGAGCCGATCCAGATCCACCATGCCGGTGTTGCACCGCAGGTGGAAGGTGTCGTCCTCGTCGAGCACGAAGGCCAGCCCGCCGCTCATGCCTGCGGCGAAATTGCGTCCCGTGCGGCCCAGCACGACGACGCGGCCGCCCGTCATGTACTCGCAGCCATGATCGCCCACGCCTTCCACGACGGCCTCGGCGCCGCTGTTGCGCACCGCGAACCGCTCGCCGGCCACTCCGCGGACGAACGCCTGCCCGCTGGTGGCGCCGTAGAGCGGCACGTTGCCGATGATGACGTTGTCTTCGGCCACGAACGTCGCCGCGCGCGGTGGCCTGACGACCAGGTTGCCGCCGGACAGGCCCTTGCCGACGAAGTCGTTGGCGTCGCCCTCGAGCGAGAGCGTGATGCCTTTCGGCAGGAACGCCCCGAAGCTCTGCCCTGCCGAGCCGGTGAAGTTGACGCGGATGGTGTCGTCCGGCAGGCCGGCGCCACCGAACCGGCGCGTGACCTCGTGGCCGAGCAGCGTGCCGGCGGTCCGGTCCGTGTTGCGAATCGGCAGCGTGATCTCCACGGGCGTCTGGTGCGCGAGCGCATCGGCGGCACGCGCGATCAGCGTGTGGTCGAGCACCGAGTGCAGGCCCGCATCCTGCGTGGTCGTCGCGCGCCGCGCGGCGCCCGGCGGCAGCGCCGGCTGGAACAGCAGCGGCGACAGGTCCAGACCGTTCGCCTTCCAGTGATCCGCCGCCGGCTTCGCATCCAGGCATTCCGCGTGGCCGATCATCTCGTCCATCGTGCGGAAGCCCAGCGCCGCCATCTGCTCGCGCACTTCATCGGCGATGAAACGGAAGAAGGTCTGCACGAACTCGGGCTTGCCGGTGAAGGTCTTGCGCAGGTCGGGATCCTGTGTGGCGATGCCGACGGGACAGGTGTTCAGGTGGCACACGCGCATCATCACGCAGCCCATCACCACCAGCGGCGCCGTCGCGAAGCCGAACTCCTCGGCGCCGAGCAGGGCCGCCACGATCACGTCACGGCCGGTCTTCAGCTGCCCGTCCACCTGCACGACGATGCGATCGCGGAGGTGGTTCATCAGCAGCACCTGCTGCGTTTCGGCAAGGCCCAGCTCCCAGGGCACGCCGGCATGCTTGAGGCTGGTGAGGGGCGACGCGCCAGTGCCGCCATCGTGACCGGAGATGAGGACCACGTCGGCGTGCGCCTTCGACACGCCGGCCGCGACGGTGCCGACGCCCGACTCGGCGACCAGCTTGACGTGCACGCGTGCCTTCGGATTGGCGTTCTTCAGGTCGAAGATGAGCTGCGCCAGATCTTCGATCGAGTAGATGTCGTGGTGCGGCGGCGGCGAGATCAGGCCGACCCCGGCCGTCGAGTGGCGGACCTTCGCGATCCACGGATAGACCTTGTGTCCGGGCAGCTGTCCGCCCTCACCAGGCTTGGCGCCCTGCGCCATCTTGATCTGCAGGTCGTCCGCGTTGACCAGGTACTCGCTCGTCACGCCGAAGCGGCCCGATGCCACCTGCTTGATGGCGCTGCGTCGCGAGTCGCCGTTGGCGTCCGGGACGTTGCGCGCCGGGTCCTCGCCGCCCTCGCCGGTGTTCGACTTGGCGCCCATGCGGTTCATGGCGATCGCCAGCGTCTCGTGCGCCTCCTGGCTAATCGAGCCGTAGGACATCGCCCCGGTCGAGAAGCGCCTCAGGATGGCCTCCACCGGCTCGACCTCGTCGAGCGGCACCGGCGGTCCGGCGGGCTTGAAGCTGAACAGACCGCGCAGCGTGGCGCGCTTGCGGCTCTGGTCGTCGACCAGCTGCGTGTACTCCTTGAAAACCTGGTACTGGCCCGTGCGCGTGGCGTGCTGCAGGCGGAACACGGTCTCCGGGTTGAACAGGTGGACTTCGCCGTCCCGCCGCCACTGGTACTCGCCGCCGCTCTCGAGCTCGTCGGGGCCGGCGACCCGGCGGCCGAACGCGCGCGCGTGACGCTGCCGCACCTCTTCGGAGACGATCTTCACCCCGACGCCGCCGATGCGCGACGCGGTGGAAGTGAAGTACTTCTCGACGAACGCGCGATCCAGGCCGACGGCCTCGAAGATCTGCGCGCCGCAGTAGCTCTGGAGAGTGGAGATGCCCATCTTGGACATCACCTTGAGCACGCCCTTGTTGAGCGCCTTGATGTAGCGGCTGACGGCCTGGTCGTGCGTGACGCCCGGGAGGAGCCCCTGGCGGATCAGGTCGTGCAGCGTCTCGAACGCCAGATACGGATTCACCGCGCCGGCGCCGTAGCCCATGAGCAGCGCCACGTGGTGCACCTCGCGCGCGTCGCCCGTCTCCACCAGCAGGCCACACTTGGTGCGGCTGCCCTCGCGGACGAGGTGGTGGTGCACGCCCGAGGTGGCGAGCAGGCTGGGGATGGGGGCGTGGGTGGCATCCACGCCGCGGTCCGAGAGGATCAGGATGCCGTAGCCGGCCGCCACCGCCTGGCTGGCCTTGCGGCACAGCTCGGCCATCGCCTTCTCCAGCCCAGGGCCATCCTCATCCGGGTTGTAGAGCAGCGGCAGCGTCGTCGAGCGGAAGGGCGAGCCCGGCGGCAGGTGGCGAAGCTTCGCCACCTGATCGTTGTGGAGGATCGGATAGTCGATCTGAATCTGCCGGCACGCCTCGGGAGCGGCCTTCAGCAGGTTGCCTTCCGGCCCCAGCGTGGAGCCCATTGACGTGACCAGTTCCTCTCGGATCGCGTCGAGCGGCGGATTGGTGACTTGGGCGAAGAGCTGCGCGAAATAGTCGTAGAGCAGCCGCGGCTTGTCGGACAGCACGGCGAGCGCCGTGTCGGTGCCCATCGACCCCAGGGGCTCCTCGCCCGAGAGTGCCATGGGGGTGAGCAGCACGCGCAGGTCTTCCTGGGTGTACCCGAACGCCTGCTGCCGGCGCAGCACCGTCTGGTGATCGGGCCGCTCGGCGCGCGCCGCCGGCAGGGACTCGATGTTCACCAGGTTTGCCTGGAGCCACTCCCCGTAGGGGTGCTCGGCCGCCAGTCCGCGTTTGATTTCCTCGTCGTCGATGATGCGGCCCTGCTGCGTGTCGATCAGCAGCATCTTTCCGGGGCGCAGGCGATCCTTCCTCACGATGCGATCGGCGGGGATGTCCAGCACGCCCGTCTCCGACGCCATGATCACGCGGTCGTCGCTGGTGACGCAGTAGCGCGACGGGCGCAGGCCGTTGCGATCGAGCACGGCGCCGATCAGCGTGCCGTCGGTGAAGGTGATCGAGGCGGGGCCGTCCCACGGCTCCATCAGCGACGAGTGATACTCGTAGAAGTCGCGCACCGCCGGATCCATGGCCGGGTTCGCCGACCACGGCTCAGGAATCATCATCAGGACCGCGTGGGGGAGCGAGCGCCCCGCCATCACCAGCAACTCGAGCACATTGTCGAACGTGGCGGTGTCGCTGCCGCCGGGGCGGATCACCGGCAGGATCTTCGCGAGGTCGTCGCCGAGCACGTCCGACTGCAGCAGGCCCTCTCGCGCGCGCATCCAGTTGGCGTTGCCGCGCAGCGTGTTGATTTCGCCGTTGTGCGCCACGAACCGATAGGGGTGCGCCAGGGGCCACGACGGAAACGTGTTGGTCGAGAAGCGCTGGTGCACGAGCGCCAGTGCCGACTCGAACGCATCGTCCAGCAGGTCTGGGAACATGCCTCCGAGCTGCGAGGCCGTGAGCATGCCCTTGTAGATGAGCGTGCGCGCCGACAGGCTGACGATGTAGAACGAGCGGCGATGCTCGTCGGGCAGCGGCATCTGGTCGGCGGCGTGCTCGATGCGCTTGCGGATGACGAAGAGGCGGCGCTCGAATCGCGTGGCGGCGTCCGCGCCATCGAGATCGGCGCCGCGACCGATGAACAGCTGCTCGAACTCCGGGGCGACGGCAGCGGCGTTCCTGCCAATGGCCCACAGGTTGGTCTTGACCGGTCGCCAGCCCAGCACGGTCTGGCCCTCCTCGACGACGATGCGCTCGACCACCGCGCGCAGGACGCCGCGCAGCGGTTCATCCGTGGGCAGGAACACGAGCCCGGCGCCGTAGGCGCCCTGCGGCGGCAGCGCAAACGTCACGGCCTGCCGGAGGAAGCGGTCCGGCATCTGCACCAGAATGCCCGCGCCATCACCCGTGTCGGGGTCGGACCCGGCCGCGCCGCGGTGTTCCAGGTTGATGAGCAGGTCGAGCGCGTCCCGCACGATGGCGTGCGAGCGGACGCCCTTGATGTGGGCGACGAAGCCGACGCCGCAGGCGTCGTGCTCGTCAGAAGAGCGGTATAGGCCCGTGGGCCGCTGGTCCGAGTCCTCCATGCGCGTTCTCCGGAGGCCCCATTAGAGAGAACCTTGAAGCATTCTGAAAGCGCAATGTTCCTATCTTAGCCATGCGAATTTGAGATATAAGCAAAACGCTGCGATACACTGCGCGGCGATGATGGAACGCGCTGCTGGATGCATGGCTGCCCTGGTCGTCATGGGCCTGTTCGGGTCGCCCGCCGCGGCGTCGTCGGCTGACGCGGCGGCGACGGCCCGGCAACAATCGGGCGCGCGTGCCATGCCACAGGCCCTGTGGGCGCTCGGACCGGGCGGGCGGCGGAACGTGCAGGTTGACGCCGCCGGGCTCACCAGGTCGGGGCGTCGAATGTGGGCCATCGAACCGAACGGCGACGACGCGAAGCGTCCGAAACTGGTGCTGATCGGCGGCCTCGACGGCGACCCCGCGAGCACGGCCATCGTCATGCGCGTGCTGCAATGGTGGTTCACCGATCGTGCCGCGGCGACGCTACGCGCCGAATGGCAAATCGCGGCGCTGCCGTGCGCGCGACCGGACTCGTGCGGTGACGCTCCGGTTTCGGCCCCGGAGGCGCCGTTCTCCTTCCCGCCGGCTGGCGGCTTCTTCGACGGCAAGCTCGAGCCCACGCCGCATTACGTATGGCGCTGGACGACGATGCAGGCGCCGACCATCGTGATCGACGTGCGTGCGGGCACGGCGACCAGCTGGTTCAGCAATGCTGCGGCCACTGGCATTCTCCCCGGCCCTCCGCAGGCCCAGGGCGGAAGCGCCGCGCAATCGTCGACACCCGGTTCGTTCGTCAGCGCCCTTGCAGATGCCGGAACCGGGGCGGCGTGGTCAATGCCGGTGCCGGCCCTTCGCCTCGACGTCTCGGCCGCAGACGCGAACAAGGCAATCGGCGGGGTGCTGCCGCGTGCGGCTCGCGTGGCCTCGCCGCTGCGCGCGGCGCTGGTCGCCCGTGCGGCCCGCGCGCCGCTCGACGTCGCCCGTTTGCTCGCGCCGAAGTACCCGGCGCAGCCGATCATGAGCTACATCCCCGCGCTCTCGTGGTCGGGCGCGCTGCGATTGGCGCGGCTCACCGGAGACGCGCGCTTTCGGGAGAAGCCCATCGTCGAGATGACGCCGTTCGTGTCCGGCGCGAAGCCGGCGATTGCCGAGCCGTACCTCCTGACCAGTCTGGCCGGCCACCTCGCGCTGTCGGACTGGGGTGAACTCGAAGGCAATGCCGAGGCCGCCGCGGCGGCCCGCAAGGGCGCCGACTTCATGCTTCCGCAGGGAGCCGGCAGCGAGATCGTGCGGTTCCCGCGGGCGTGGACGGACGATATGTTCATGGCGGTCAGCGTGCTGGCCCGCGTCGCCGCGCGGACCAAAGGTGACGATCGCTACGCGGCCACTGCCGGGCGGCTGCTCACGACCTACGCCGAACAGTTGCAGCGTCCTGATGGCATCTTCATTCACGCCAAGGCAGGCCCGCATGCGTGGGGCCGCGGCAATGGGTTTGCGGCCTTCGGCCTCATGGAAGCGCTCACGTATCTCCCCGCGAACGCGGCCGGCCGCGCGCGCGTCCTCCAGAGTTACCAGGCGCTGATGAAGGGCCTGATCGCGCAACAGGCGCCCGACGGGATGTGGCGGCAGGTGGTGGACGAGCCGGGCAGTTATCGTGAGTTCACGGTCACGGCCATGGTGGTCACCGCGATGGCGCGTGGGGTGCGGCTCGGATGGCTCGACGCCAGCTATCGCCCCGTGGTCGATCGCGCGTGGCGGGGACTGCTGGCGCGGATTGCCGAGGACGGGTCGCTGATGGACGTCTGCACCGGAACGGGATCCGGGCCGACGAAGGACTATTACCTGAATCGCGCCGGCATCACGGGTGCGGACGATCGCGGCGGCGCGATGGGGTTGACGGCGGCGCTGGAGATGGACGAACTCGCCCGAGCGGGCGGGCAACGGTGACACACGCGGCGCCTGGCATGCCAAGGCACACCAGGCGCCGATCGTTCGAGTGGCTTACGGCACGATGATCGTGCGTTCGTTCGACACCACGCTCGCGCCCTGCGCATTCACGGCACGGACGCGCACGTAGTACGTGCCCGACGGAACGTCCGAGAAGGCTTGCGTCAACGCCGTGGTTCCGGTGTTCACCACGGCCAGGTTGGCCAACCCGGTCGCGGAGCCGGCCTCGATGATGTAGCTCGTCGCGGTGCCGAAGAGCGGCACCTGCCAGGTGAGCGTCACGGTCGATCCGCTGACGGCCGGGAAGTTGAGGGTCGGTGCGCTCGGCGGCGCCGGCGCGTTACCGACGACGATCATCACTTCCGCAGCCGGCGTGCTCACGCCGGCGGCGTTCCGCGCCCTGACCCGGAGGAAGTAGAACCCCGGCGGGACTGGGCTGAACGTGAACGACTCGTTGGTCACGTTCAGCGAGGCAATGTCGGAGGCTCCGCTGGAGGACCCGGCCTCCACGACATATCCGCTGGCCGGGCCGCCGCCCGCCCCTGGGCTCCACGTCATGGTCAGCAGGCCTCCGGCCATGAACGCCACCAGGCTGGTGGGTGTCTCCGGCAGCCCGACACCGGTGGCGCCCACGACCAGCATCACCTCGTTCGACGCCGGCCCGGCGCCGAACGCGTTGACGGCATGGATGCGCACGTAGAACGTTCCGGGTGGCACGCCCGGCACCGCGACCGACGTGCCGGTGCCCGGGATCGGCAGGCTGATGAACGTCGTGCCGGGTGAGAGCCCTGCTTCGATTCGGTAACTGGTCGGGGCACCGGCCGCGAAGAGCGAAGGCGCCGTCCACGTGAACTGCCCGTTGCCACCGGTGGTGACGATCCGGAGGTTCGATGGCGGCCCCGGCGCCTGGTTGCGGACCTCCAGCGCGAAGCTGATGCCCGTCACCAGCTCCGCGAGATCGGCACCGGCGAAGGCGGCCGCACCGCTGACGGTAATCCGCGTGCCGGATGCCACTGCCGTCGCGGACGAGCACGACGCCGTGCAGCGTATGTTGTTGTGGATCTCGTCGAAGAAGCCCTGGCTGTTGCTCGTCAGGGCGACGTACTCGCCGTTGGGCAAGCCGCGGATGAAGTACTGCCCGCGCACATTCGAGGTGAAGCCGCCGGCGAACTGACCAGACGCCACGTGATACACCGACACGTTGACGCCAGGCAAGGGTGATCCCGTCGCGGCATCCGTCACCGTGCCGCTGATCCCGTCACCCGCCGACAGGCCGAAGTTCGCCGTGGCGGTGCCGCCGGCCGAGACGGTGATGGGGGTGCTACCGGAAATGATGGTCGTGGAACAGCTGCTGCTGAAACACGGGAAGTTGTCGAAGGCCTCGTTGCGATACGGGTGATTGCCTGACGTCGACGCCCGATACGAGCCCACCGGCAGGCCGGGCACGGAGTAGGTGCCAGACAGGTCGGTATTGACGGTGAAGAGCGACGACACTCCAGACCCGGTCTGGAGCCCGATGGTGACAGGCAACGAGGCGATCGGCAGTCCCGAAGCCGCGTCCGTGATGGTCCCTGTCATGGTGCCCGTCGCTATCGTGACGGGCTGCAGCGAGAAGTTCCTTCCCGAGGCCGGCGCGCCTGGCGCGACGTTAATCGGGGCGCCTGACAACAGATGGCTGTTCGAGCAGGAGCCCGTGCACGGGATGTTGTCGAAGACCTCGTTCGCGAAGAGGCTGGAGTTGGTCGAGAGGACGTAGGTGCCTTCGACCAGTCCAGGGATCGTATAGGTACCTGAGGCATTGATCGAGGCCGAGCGGCCGGAGAGGCTCTGACCGACCCGAAGCCAGGCCGTGACGCTCACCGCCTGGGCTGGCAACCCCGTCACTTCGTTCGTGATCGTTCCCGATATGCTCTGACCCGGATCCAGAGCGAAGTTCACGCCGCTGGCGGTGGAACCGAGCGACACCGCCACGCCGGTGCCACTGTCGGCCGCGGCATTCGAGCTGCAGAAGTTCGGGCACACGATGTCGCCGTAGATTTCATTGATCATGGTGCTCGATCCGGTCGACAGACCGTAGCTGGCGGCCGCCAGGCCGATGATCGTGTAGGCGCCACTCGCATTCGTGCTCGCGCCGCCACCAAACACCACCGTGCTCCCGACTCGCGTGTACGCGCTGACGAAGACGTTCTGCAACGGCTGGCCGGTGGCCGCATTCGTGACCACACCGCTCAGCGTGCCGCCCGTCTCCAGGCTGAAATCGCGGCCCGTCACGGTCGAGCCGAGTGCGACTGAAATGGGAGTGCCGCTGGCGAGCGCATTGGCGGATGTGCAGCTGCCGAGGCAAGGAACGTCGCCATGGATCTCGTTCCGCAACCCCGTGCTGTTCGACGTTGACAAGTAGTACGTGCCGGGGGGCAGGTTGGGGATGGAGAAGGCTCCGGCGGCGCTCGTGCCCGCGATTCTCCCGAACGTCTGGTTGCCGAGCCTTACCCAGGCTGTGACGCTGACATTGGCAACGCCAGCGCCGGCGGCGTTGGTGACGGTGCCGGAGATGGAGCCGCCAGAGGCGAGCTGGAAGTTCCGGCCGCTCACCGTTGCCCCCGCCGTCATCGAGAAGGGTTCGGCCTCCCTCAGATCCGTTGACGAACACGAGAGGAACACACATTGCACGTCAGGGAATGCCTCCGGGAGATACCCCTCGAAGGACGACTGCACGGCGACGTAGTACAGGGCGCCGGGCTGAACAGCGATGCTGTACTCGCCGGCGCCGTTGGTGAGGCCGGTCGCGACGCTCGACCCGTTCAGCGTGACGACCGCCACCTGCAGGTTGGCAATGGGGGCGCCGGTGTCCCCGTTCGTGACGGTGCCGCTGACGGTCCCCGTCTGCGCGGCGGCAGGCGCGGGCGAGACGAGGACGCAGATCAGGCTGGCGAGCGCCAGCCAGCCGGGCAGAAGCGACAGCAATGGTCGAGACCGGGGCATAGAGACCACCTTTCCGTGAGGGAGTTCGAACGTCAGAAGGTTCAGCCGGTTCGTGACACTACCTAGTCGCTGCGCCCACCCGCATCGGCCAAACGAGCCAGGTGTCGTGGCACAAAGGTGTGGGGTGACGACAGTCCGTGCTTCGAGGCGTAGAGGAGCAGGCCAAGCCGGTTCGAGACGCCGAGCTTGCTGAACACCGATGTCAGGTGATGGCGCACGGTGACGTCGGTCACGGCCAGACTTTCCGCGATCTGCTTGTTCCGAAGGCCCTGGCAGAGCAGGCCGACGACCTCCCGCTCGCGCGGGGTGAGCGCCTCCATCCGCGCCTGTTCGCTCTCGGGCCCGGAATCACCCGGGCCCACGAGGCTGCCGATCAGACGACGTTCCATCCACACTTCACCCTGGTGCACCTTCTCGATGGCCTTGAACAGCGTCTCGACCGGCCTGTCCGTGCCGACGATGCCGGACGCCCCCAGCCGCACGGCGCGCCGGTGCAGGTCGGGGTCGGCGGTCTCCGCGAGCAGCAGCAGGCGGGCCTCGGCCCTTGCCGTGAGGAGCAGGGTCGGAATGGCGTCCACGCCAAACCCGCCCTCCGTCCGCGGGTGCAGCAGAATCACGTCCGGCGCCGCCTGCGAGGCGAGGTCCAGGCACTGGGGCAGCGTGCTCGCCTCCCCGACCAGGGCGAATCCAGGCCGACCGGTCAGGAGGCAGCCGAGGGCCGATCGGGTGAGCGCATGAGCATCGGCGAGCAACAGGCGAATCGGAGGGTGACGATCCACTGGTGTCTCTCCTGTCCCCGAGTTCAGTGCAACGTGGGTGCGAGGAAAGGGACGGACGCGAGAGCGAGAATCTCGCACAGGACGCGTCGCGGCACTGGCGTCGAGCAGCGACATGGCCCATTTCCCTGGGACGAGTCCTCTGGGGCGACTGCCGCGCGGGCTCCGGTAAGCTAGGCGCCATGCGCTACCCTTCGACCTTTCTCCACGTGCTCGTCGGCATCGTCGTGGGCGCCCACGCCGCCGGCGCCCAGGATGCGCCGTTCTGGCCTGGGGCGAAGTACGACTCGTCCATCCCCACCGTGCGGGAGGTGCTCGGGCACGAGCCCGGCTCCGAGATCACGCCGCCGGAGCAGGTGGGCCAGTACCTCCAGGCGCTCCAGAAGGCCACGCCCACCCGCACGCGGCTCATCGAGTACGCACGCAGCTGGGAAGGCCGGCCGCTGTGGCTGTTGGTGATCGGCAGCGCCGAGCGCATCGCGCGCCTGGATGCGGTGAAGGCCGACCTCAAGAAGCTCGCCGACCCGCGCGGCGTGAACGCCGCCGAGCAGGAGCGCCTCGTGAAGGAGATGCCGGTCGTCGTGTGGCTCGTCCACGGCGTCCACGGCAACGAGATCTCCTCGTCCGACGCCGCGATGCTCGAGGCCTATCACCTGCTGGCGTCACAGGGCGACAGCGACGTGGACCTGGTGCTGCGCGACGCGCTGGTGCTGATCGACCCGATGCAGAACCCCGACGGCCGCGCGCGCTTCGTGTTCCAGAACCTGCAGGGGCGCGCCGCCACGCCGGATCCCACGCCGTACAACGCCGAGCACGACGAGCCGTGGCCCGGCGGCCGTTCGAATCACTACCTGTTCGACATGAACCGCGACTGGTTCGCGCAGACCCAGCCCGAAACCCGCGGGCGCCTGCTGGTGGCCCGCGACTACTGGCCGCACGTGAATGTCGACCTGCACGAGCAGGGCGGCGACAACGCCTATTACTTCGCACCGCCGGCCGACCCGCTGAACCCCCACATCACGAAGAGCCAGATTGCCTCCTTCGACCTGTTCGGACGCGCCAACGGCCAGCGCTTCGACGAGCGCGGCTGGCCGTATTACATCCGCGAGGTCTACGACTCGTTCTATCCGGGGTATGGCGAATCGTGGCCGCTCTTCCAGGGCTCGATCGGCATGACCTACGAGCAGGCCTCGGCGCGCAGTCTCTCGTTCGCGCGCCGGGACGGCACCGTGCTCACCTTCCGGGACGGCGTCCTGCACCACTTCAACGCGGCGATCGTCACCGCGGTGACGGCGGCGAAGAACCGGGAGCGGCTGGTGCGTGACTTCCTCGAGTACCGCAAGAGCGCGGCGGCCGAAGGCGAGAAGGGGCCGGTCCGCGAGTACGTGCTGGTGCCCGGCCACGATCCGTCGCGTGCGGACCTGCTGGCGAAGAACCTGGCCACCCAGGGCATCGAGGTGCGGCGCGCTACCGAACCGGTGACCGTCGGCGGACGGCAATTGCCGGCCGGCACCTACCTCGTGTCGCACGCGCAGCCGTCGGGACGGCTGATCCGGAATCTGCTGGAGCGGCACATCCCGCAGCCAGACGACTTCATCAAGCGCCAGGAGGAACGACGCGCCCGGCGTCAGCCGGATCAGATCTACGACATCACCGCGTGGAGCCTGCCGTTGATGTTCGACGTGGAGGTCCTGACCAGCCCCACCGCGATCGGCGCGCGGTCGGTGATGCTGCCGACGTCCTACGACGCACCGCCGGTGGCGAAGAGCTTCGCCGCGGGCAAGGTCGGGTACCTCGTCCCCTGGGGCTCGGCGGCCGCGGCGATGACCGTGGAGGCGCTGGCGCAGGGCATCCGCATGCACAGCGTCGGTGGCGCGTTCGCGCTCAATGGCCGGGGCTATCCGATCGGCACGGCAGTGATCCGCAATGCCGGCAACGCCGCCGATCTGCACGCCCGGCTGATCGCGCTTGCGACGAAACACGGCGCGGAGGTGGTGCCCATCGACACGACCTATGTTGAGTCCGGCATCTCGATCGGCAGCAACCAGGCCCGCGCCCTGAAGGCGCCGCGCGTGCTGCTGGCCTGGGATACGCCCACGCAGACCCTGTCGGCCGGATGGGCCCGCTACACGCTGGAGCGGCGCTTCGGCCAGGCGGTGACCGCGGTTCGCGTGTCGTCGCTCGCGCGTGCGGATCTCTCCCAGTTCGACGTCATCGTGCTGCCGTCGGGCGACTACGCGAGCGCGATCAACGAGGCGATGATCGCGCGGCTGAAGGAATGGATCCGGGGCGGAGGCACGCTCGTCACGCTGGCCGAGGCCTCGCGGTGGGCCACGGGCGAGAACGTCGGTCTGCTCGACACGAAGCTCCTGCTGAAGAACGGGAACCTCGATCGGCCCGGCGACACGAAGGCGCCCGGCATGCCGTCCGGGTCGGGAGCCAACGCCGCCGATGCCAGGCCGAGCGAGCCGGCGCCCGGCGGGAAGCCGTCCGCCTCGCCGACGAAGCCCGGCGCCGACGCGACAGGTCCGGCGGCGACGCCTGCCCCTCGGGCCGATGCCGACGTGTTCGATTACGACAAGGCCATCCAGCCCGAACGCGAGCGCCCGGACGCGCAACCCGGCGCCATCCTGCGGGTCATCGTCGACACTGAGCACTGGCTGTCGGCCGGCCAGGACGAGGAAGCGCAGGCCATCATCGAGGGCGATCGGGTGTTTGCGCCGCTGCGGCTCAACAGCGGGCGCAATGTCGGCATCTACGCCAGGAAGGACCGGCTGATTGCCTCTGGCCTGATCTGGCCGGAGAACCAGGATCTGCTGGTGCAGAAGGCCTTCGCGATGCACCAGCCAACCGGGCAGGGACACGTGATAGCCTTCGCCGAAGACGCGAACTACTGGTCCTTCAGCGAAGCCACGATGCTGCTGTTCATGAACGCGGTGCTGCTGGGACCGGGATACTGAAACGATACTGAGGAGTTCAACGGTTCAAAGTTCAAGAGTTCAAAGCTTGAGTTCAGTTGGGCTCAAGTTCAAGAATGGAGCGGCCGGTACCCGGCCGAGCGCCGCCCGGGTCGCCAGACCCAACTTTGAACTCTTGAACTCTTGAACTCTTGAACTCTTGAACTCTTGAACTTGGAACTTAACGGGAGCTGTTACCCCATGCGCGTTTCCCGACTGTCGCTCGCCGTTCTCGCCCTGGTCGTGGCCTCCCTCGCCGTTCACGCGACGGTGCGGGCGCAACAAACTTCCTACTTCCCCCCGGCCGGCACGTGGGCGAAGAAGACGCCGGCCGAGGCCGGCATGGACCCGAAGCTGCTGGCCGAGGCCGTGGCCTTCGCGCAGAGCCGTGAGTCCACGCGCGAGATCGACTTCTCGGATCAGGAACGCATCTTCGGATCGCTCCTCGGCTCAGTGCCGACCAAGCGCGCCACCACGAACGGGCTGGTCATC
>Ga0105103_10000329_pt1 | contig 26560 bp, 25 predicted proteins | sample PPLLaktember2015_2_FD_79107 | JGI IMG/M metagenome (GOLD analysis project Ga0105103, IMG submission 79107) | Freshwater sediment microbial communities from Prairie Pothole Lake near Jamestown, North Dakota, USA - PPLs Lake P7 Core (6) Depth... | ecosystem: Environmental > Aquatic > Freshwater >...
GAGCGCGAGGAGGTCTGCAAGCGCATCCTCGACTACGGCTTCGTGCTGGAAGGGCTCCTGCGCAACCAGGGCACGCACGCCGCCGGCGTGGTGATCGGCGAGAAACCCCTGATCGAACTGGTGCCGCTCGCGCTCGACAAAGACAAGCAGGTGGTGACCCAGTTTGCCATGGACCCGATCGGCAAGGTCGGCCTGCTGAAGATGGACTTCCTCGGCCTGAGCACGCTGACGCTCATCCAGGATGCGCTGGCCGAGATCAAGCGCACCGAAGGCTTCGACCTCGACATCGACGCCATCCCGCTCGACGACCCGAAGACCTACCAGCTGTTCGTGGATGGCCAGACCTACGGCATCTTCCAGTTCGAGAGCTCGGGCATGCGCGAGATCCTGCGCAAGGCCAAGCCGCAGCGTCTGGACGACCTCATCGCCATGAACGCGCTCTATCGTCCGGGCCCGCTCAAGAGCGGCATGGTGGACGACTTCATCTCGCGCAAGGCCGGCAAGAGCGAGGTCAAGTACGAGCTGGCGCAGCTCGAGCCGATTCTCTCGGACACCTACGGGGTGATCGCCTACCAGGAACAGGTGATGCGCATCGCCTCGGTGCTGGCCGGCTTCTCGCTGGGACAGTCCGACATGCTTCGCAAGGCCATGGGCAAGAAGGATCCCAGGGTCATGGCCAAGCAGCGAGAGGCCTTCATGGCCGGCGCCCGGACCAAGGGGGTCAACGAGAAGAAGGCCACCAAGATTTTCGACCTGATGGAGTACTTCGCCGGGTACGGCTTCAACAAGTCGCACTCGACGGCCTACGCCTTCCTGGCCTACCAGACGGCGTTCCTGAAAGCCAACTACCCGCGGCACTTCGCCGCGGCGCTGCTGACGATCGAAGCCGCGAACACCGACAAGCTCGCGCTCTACATCACGGAATGCCGCGAGCGCGGCATCGCCGTGCTGCCGCCGGACCTCAACGAGAGCCAGCTGCACTTCACCGTGGTGCCCGAAGGCGTGCGCTTCGGCCTCACCGCGATCAAGGGGCTCGGCGAGGGCGCGATCCATTCGATGCTCGAGGTGCGGGCGGCGACTGGCCGCATCACCTCGCTGCACCAGCTGTGCGAGTCGCTGGATCTGCGGCTGGTCAACAAGCGGGTGCTCGAAGCCCTCGTGAAATCCGGCGCCTGCGACACGCTGATCCCGCAGGGCGTCAAGCTCACCGCCGGGCGCGCCCTGCTGTTCGGCGCCGTGGACGGCGCCATCGAACACGGCAGCCGCACGCAGCGGGATCGCGATCGCGGTCAGGCCGATCTGTTCGGCGGTGGAGACGATGGCGGGCTGAGCATCATCCGGCTGCCGGACACGCCACCGTGGACCGAGATGGAGCTGCTCGGCTACGAGAAGGAGGCGCTCGGCCTCTATCTGAGCGGACATCCCATCGATCGCCACGCCGATGACCTGCGCCTGTTCGGCGCCCGTACCGTGGGCGACCTCACGCTGGGAGACCTGCCGCCCTCCACCGACGGCTCGCCGGGCCGGCTCCAGATCGAAGACGTCCACGTCGGTGGCATCGTCTCGGGGCTGCGGCCGCTCAAGACCAAGAAGGGGGACGCGATGTGCGTCTTCGCGCTCGAGGACTACCAGGGCACCGTCGAAGTGGTGGTGTTCCCGGAGACCTACGCGCGCTACCGGGCCGCCTGCGAGAACGGCGCGCTGCTGCTGGTGCGGGGCAAGTTCGAACGGGACGAGGAGTCGTCCAGGCTGCAGGCGACCGAGGTGCTGCCGCTGGCACAGCTCCGGGAGCGCCTGTCGCGAGGGGTCCGGATCCGATTGAAGGCCGACACCCCGCGTGAGACGATAGGCCGACTCTGGGACGTCGTCGCGGAGTTCCGCGGCGACCGGCCGCTGGCGATCGAAGTCGTCGTCAACGGCGGCGCCGCCCACACGGTGGTGCGCATGGACATCAACCCCTCAATTCGCGTCCGCCCCTCCGAACAGTTCGTCTCCACGGTGGAGAAGCTGTGCGGCCACGGCACCGTGTTCGTACACTGACCATGCCAGACCTGCTCGAATTCGAAGAACCCATCGGCATCCTGCTGAAGGAAATCGAGGCACTGTCGATGCTGCCGGCGACCGAGGACCGCAATCGCGAGATCGCGCGGCTCGAGAAGCGCATCAGCTCGATCCGGGGCGAGCTCTACAAGAACCTCACGGCCTGGCAGCGGGTCTTGGTCGCGCGTCACCCCGCCCGGCCGACCACCCTGGACTATGTCGAGCGGCTGTTCACCGACTTCGTCGAGCTGCACGGCGATCGCCGTTTCGCGGACGACCACGCGATTGTGGCCGGCATGGCCGACTACAAGAACCGTCCCGTGCTGGTGGTGGGCCACCAGAAGGGCAGCGACACCAAGCAGAAGATCTACCGGAACTTCGGCTATGCGCGTCCTGAGGGCTACCGCAAGGCGCTGCGCCTGATGAGCCTGGCGGAGAAGTTCAACCGCCCCATCATCTGTTTCGTCGACACCCCCGCGGCCTATCCCGGCATCGAGTCGGAAGAGCGCGGCGTGGCCGAGGCCATCGCCCTCAACCTGCGCGAGATGGCGATGCTGGAAGTGCCCGTGATCATCGTCGTGCACGGCGAAGGAGGCAGCGGCGGCGCCCTCGGCATCGCTGTCGGCGATCGCGTGCTGATGTCCGAGTTCGCGATCTACAGCGTGATTCCCCCGGAAGGCTGCGCGGCCATCCTGTGGCGCGACTCGGCCCGCAAGGTCGACGCCGCCGAAGCCCTGAAGATCACCGCGCCCGACCTGCTGCGGCTGGGCATCATCGACGAGATCATCTCCGAGCCGGTGGGCGGCGCGCACACCGATCCCAAACAGGCCGCGGCGTTGCTGGACGTGGCGCTCGATAGAGTCCTGGCCGAGGTGTCGGCACTCGACACCGAGGCGCGGCTCGAAGCCCGCTATCAGAAGTTCCGCGCGATCGGACAAATCGGCATCGACTCTTCGAGAGACTCAGGGTCGCCACCAGCATTGTCGCGGAGCGAAAGCCCGGAGTGATTCCCCGTATCTGGCAGACCCACGCGTGTGAGGCCGCCGCCGCAGCGACGCTGCAGCGCGAGCTCGGCCTCTCGGACGTGACCGCACGGCTGCTGGCCATTCGCGGCCACCACGACCTCGACGCGGCACGCCGCTTCCTCGCCCCCTCGCTGGATCAGCTGCACGACCCGTTCCTGCTGGCGGACATGGAGCGGGCCGTGGTGCGCCTCGAGCGCGCCATCGCCAACCGCGAGCGCATCGCCGTGCACGGCGACTACGACGTCGACGGCATCACCTCGACGGTGATCCTGCGGCGCACGCTGGAGCTGCTCGGCGCGGATGTCGTGCACTTCGTGCCCGAGCGCGTCCGCGACGGCTACGGCCTGCAGCCCGCCACCTTCGATCGACTGAAGGCCGAAGGCGTCCAGGTCGTGGTGTCGGTGGACTGCGGCATCCGTGGCGCCGAAGCCGCGCGCCGCGCCCGCGAGCTGGGGATGGACCTCATCGTCACCGACCATCACGAGCCAGACGACGAGATGCCGCAGGCGGTGGCGGTGGTGAATCCGAAGCGCCACGACTGCACCTACCCGGACAAGAACCTCGCCGGCGTCGGCGTGGCGTTGAAGCTGGTGCAGGCATTGTGTGGCCGCGCCGGCCGTTCGCAGTGGGTCCCCGGCTTCGTCAAGGTCGCCGCCATCGGCACCCTCGCCGACGTCGTGCCCCTGATCGGCGAGAACCGGATCATCGCGAAGCTGGGGCTGGCGATGCTCACCAAGGGTCCGCACAAGGTGGGCCTGCGCGCCCTGCTGGATGCGTGCAGCCTGACCGGCAAGACCATCGACAGCTATCACATCTCGTTCATGCTGGCGCCGCGCATCAACGCCGCGGGCCGCATGAGCACGCCCGACATCGCCGCGCGCCTGCTGCTGGCCTCCGAAGAGGGCATGCAGGACGAGGCGCGTGCGCTGGCCGGGCAGCTGGAGACCGAGAACACCAGGCGTCGCACCGAGGAGCTCGACATCGTCACCAAGGCGCGGAAGATCGTGGAGACCGATCCCGAGGTCGGGTCGAGGAGCGTGCTCGTCGTGGCGGGGGAGGGCTGGCATCGCGGCGTCATCGGCATCGTTGCCTCCAAGCTGGTCGATCAGTTCTACCGGCCGGCGATCGTGCTGTCACTCGACAATGGCGTCGCCCACGGCTCGTGCCGCAGCATTCCCGGATTCGACATGCTCGCCGCGCTCGAGGCCTGCGCGCCGATGCTGGGCCGGTTCGGCGGGCACAAGCAGGCGGCGGGGCTCCAGATCGAGTCTGGTCGCGTCAAGGAGTTCAGGCTGGCCGTCAACGCACACGCAGACGAACGGCTCGAGCCGGACGACCTGCGCCCACGGCTGTGGCTCGATGGCCCGCTCAACTTCGATGCGATTACGGATCGCGTGGTGGCCGAGCTCAACTCACTGGCGCCGTTCGGCCCTTCCAACCCGCGGCCGAAGTTCTTCACCGGGCCAGTGGAAGTGGTGGATGGCCCGCGCCGGTTGAAGGAGCGCCACCTCAAGATGACCTTCAAGCAGAGCGGGCGGCTGCTGCGGGGCATCCAGTGGAACGCCGCCGAGCGCGAGCAGGCGTTGCTGTCGCAGAAGGCCGGCGTCGAGCTGGCCTACACGCTCGAAGAGAACGAGTTCCGCGGCGAGAAGTATCTCGAGCTGCGCGTCGAAGACTTCCGCTGACACCGCGGCGGGCCGCCGCCACCGCCGCCTACCGCGCGCAGAACACGCAGGTGCGCGACAACGCCGTGAATCCCAGCACCTCCACGTCGGCCGACACGTAATCCGAGCGGGTGGGTTCGGTGCGCAGCAGATCGGTACTGAGGTACTTCTTGTTGCTGTCGCAGAAGATCGTCGCCACGGTGGCGTCACCACCCAGCTCGTCCTGGACCATCAGCGCGCCGATGAAGTTCGCGCCCGAGGAGATGCCCACCGCCAGCCCGTGGTGGGCAAGCGCCTGAGCCATCAGGATCGCGTCGCCGTCGTGCACGGCGACGATGGCGTCCAGTTCGTCGAGCTGGACGATGGGTGGGATGAACTCGTCGGAGATGCCCTGGATGCGATGCTGGCCCACCTTGTGGCCTGTCGACAGTGTCGGCGACTCTGCCGGCTCCAGTGGATGGATCCGGATCGACGGCCGGCACGACTTCAGATAGCGGCCCACGCCCATCACCGTGCCGCCGGTGCCCACGCCGGCGATGAACGCGTCTGGCGCCAGACCGGCGCTGGCGAGTTGCACCCAGATCTCGCGCCCCGTGGTCTCCATGTGCGCGCGGACGTTCGCCTGATTCGAGAACTGATGCGGCAGGAACACATGCGGGTCGCGTTCCGCGAGAGCGTCCGCCTGCGCAATGCTGCCGAGAAATCCGCCCTGGGCGCGGCTCACCGGGACGATGTCGGCGCCGAAACTGGCGATCAGCGACATCCGCTCTGGGCTCATCCAGTCGGGCATGAAGATGGTGACCGGGTGTCCCAGCGCGCGCCCGAGCGCCGCGAACGAAATGCCGGTGTTGCCGCTGGTGGCCTCGGCGATGCGATCGCCGGGGCTGATGTTCCCCTCGTGATATGCCTGCTCGAGAACGAACAGCGCCATCCGGTCCTTGATGCTGCCGGTGAGGTTCAGCGATTCGTGCTTGGCGAAGATGCGACGGGGCTGCCCGCGGAACAGGACGTCCACCGCCAGCAGCGGGGTATTGCCAATCAGGCGATGCAGGGAATGAAAGCGGTTCCGGACGACGGGATCGATGGCGGTCTCCAGCATGGGTAGCCTCTCTCGGTGGGGACCGATATCTCTGGATTCTATCGCCGGCTGGGCCGGCTGTAACCGGCGTTCGCGCGAGTATCCGCCGCAGCCGTGGTGCCGGCTGGTACAATCAACAGGTGTGGCGTAGGCGCCTCAGGTTCGGCATCGCGATTTTCGGTCTCTGCCTGGCGGCGTTCGTCGTCTACGCCATGCGTCCGCGCGAAGCGCGCGCCCCGATCGAGCGCATCGAGCGGCTCGATCCCCGGTCCACGGTCGAGACGCGGGGCTGCGACGTCGTCCAGCTGAAGGGGTCGAAGCAGGACCTGCGCGTGGAGTGCGACTCCCAGGTGTCATACGCCGACGGCCAGACCACGCTCGTCGGGGTGAAGCTCACGGTCGACAACCGGGCGGGCCGCACGTTCGTGGTGAACAGCAAGGAAGCCAGGGTCGGCTCGAGTCAGTCGACATTCGACATGAACGGCGACGTGAAGCTCGAGGCCAGCGACGGGCTGGTGGCCACGGCCGGCTCCGCTTCGTACGTGAACACCGAGGGCATCATCCGGGCGCCGGGCCCGGTCCAGTTCTCGCGCGGTCGCATGGCTGGCGCGGGCATCGGGTTCACCTTCGACGAACAGCGCAACACCGTCTGGCTGCTCGACCAGGCCGTCGTGCGGTTCGCGGCCGACGGCGCCGCGGGGCCCATGGACGTCGCCTCCGGCGCGGCCGGCTTCGCCCGCGGCGATCGCTACATGCGCTTCGAGCGCGGCGTCCGGATGACCCGCAACGGGCAGATCATCGAGGCGGACGATGCCACGGTCTATCTGTTCCCGGATCGCGACGAGCCCGATTCCATCGAGTTGCGCGGTAATGCCCGCATCAGCGGCGGGGAAGGCATGGGCGCGCTGCGCGTGATGCGGGCGCGCGACATCAATCTCGACTACGCGGACGACGGCCGTACGCTGCAGCAGGCGACGCTGGCCGGCAAGTCCGCGATTGAGCTGGCGGGGCAGGGTGCGGCGCCGGGCCAGCAACTGGCGGGGGAGTTCATCACGGTCGACCTCCTCGCGGATGGGTCCATCAAGAACCTCGCCAGCCGCGACCACGTGGTGGTGACGCTGCCGGCCGAGAAGGATGCGCCTGCGCGCACCATCCGCGCCCAGCAACTGAACGGATCGGGCGCGCCGGGGCAGGGCCTGACGGCCATGCGGTTCCAGGACAACGTGGAGTTCCGGGAGGCCGCGGCGAAGGATCGTGGCGCACGTGTCGCCCGCGCCCGGGTGCTCGACGCGCGCCTCAACACCACGACCGGCCTGCTCGAAGAGGCCCGGTTCAGCGGCAGTTTCCGGTTCGAGGACGGCGCCCTGCGCGCACAGAGCGCCGAGGCCGCCTATCGCATCACGTCCAGCGCGCTCGACTTGCGCGGGCGCGACAACAACCTGCCCCCGAGCGTCAGCGACGAGAGCATTCGTATCGATGGCGATGCGATCGACATCACGCTCGCGCCGCGGAAGATGATGGCCAAGGGCAACGTCCGCAGCGTGCTGCAGCCGACCAAGGGCAAGGCCGGCGGCGCGAAGCGGCCGGGGCTGCTGGGTGACGCCGACCCCGTGAACGTCATCGCCGCGGAGATGACCTACGACGAGCAGGCGCGGCAGGCGGTGTACGGCGGCGGTGCGCGCATGCTGCAGGCCGACACCGTCATCCAGGCCGACAGCATCGCCCTGGATGAAGCCAAGGGCGACCTCAGCGCCACCGGCAACGTCCTGACCTCGCTGGCGCTGGCGCCGGAGGCCGGCTCGGCGCCAGCGGCGAGGAAGGGGCCCACGCTGCTGCGGGCGGGCACGTTTCGCTATGCGGACGCGACGCGCAAAGCCATCTATGACACCAAGGCGCAGATGAACGGTGAGCAGGGCGATCTGCATGCGGACCATATCGAACTGTCGCTCGCTGCCGGCGAGAACAAGCTCGATCGGCTCGACGCACGCGGCGCGGTGCAGATGACGCTCGAGAAGCGCAGCGCTTCCGGCGCCACCCTCGTGTATCGCCCGGCGGATGAGCGCTATGAGATCACCGGGGTGCCGGGCCGTTTCCTCGACGAATGCAATGAATCGGCCGGCCGGACTTTGACGTTCTTCAAGTCGTCCGATAGAGTCATCATCGACGGCAACGAGGAAGTGCGAACCGAAACGCGAGGGGGCAAGTGCCCCGGCAGGCCCCCCAGCTGATGTCCAGTCTCAGGACCCAGGAACTCACCAAGTCATACGGCGGTCGAACAGTCGTCAAAGGTGTCAGCCTCGAGGTGAACTCCGGCGAGGTGGTCGGGCTGCTGGGCCCGAACGGGGCCGGCAAGACCACGACGTTTTACATGACGGTCGGACTCACCGCACCGGACTCGGGTCGGGTGCTGTTCGATGGCGCCGACATCACCGACGATGCGATGTACGTCCGCGCGCGCAAGGGCATCGGCTACCTGCCGCAGGAGCCGTCGATCTTCCGTGGCCTGACGGTGGAGCAGAACATCCTGGCGATTCTCGAGACGCTCCCGCTCGGTGCCGCGGAGCGCAAGCAGCGGGCGAAGGAGCTGCTCGCCGATCTGGGACTCTCCGCGCTGGCGGCCTCGCCCGCGTACGTGCTCTCGGGCGGCGAGCGCCGTCGCGCCGAAATCACCCGTGCGCTCGTGATGTCCCCGCGGTTCATCCTGCTGGACGAGCCGTTCGCCGGTATCGACCCCATTGCGGTGACCGACATCCAGAAGATCATCTTCCACCTGAAGGAACGCGGCATCGGCGTGCTCATCACCGACCACAACGTGCGCGAGACGCTGCGCATCGTGGATCGGGCCTATATCGTCACTGACGGGGCCATTTTCAGGGACGGCACCCCGAGAGCTCTGGCCGACGATGAAGAGGTTCGGCGGATTTATCTCGGGACAGATTTCAGGCTGGACTAGAATTTAGGAAGTTCCGGCATGGGTATTTCGCAGAGACTCCAGACCAAGCTGGCGCAGAAGCTCATTCTGACGCCCTCGTTGCAGCAGGCCATCAAGCTGTTGCCGATGTCCACGCTCGAGCTGGCGGACCTGCTGACGCAGGAAGTGGTCGAGAACCCGCTGCTCGAGGAGATCCCCACCGAGGACCTCCAGGCCGCCGACGCGCAGCCCGCCACCGAGAAGGAAGCCGAGGCGCCGAAGCCCGAGACCAAGAACGACACCTGGGACGACGCCGACTACGAGTATTTTTTCGGCGAGTACCTGGAAGACAGCTACAAGTCGCGCGCGCCGCAGGAAGTGCGCGAGCTGCCGCCGATCGAGAACACGCTCTCGACGTCGACCTCGCTCACCGACCATCTGGAGTGGCAGCTCTCGCTGCAGACCAACGACCCGACCGTCCGCGAGATCGGCGAGGCGATCATCGGCAACCTCGATGACGATGGCTACCTGGTCGCATCCGTCGACGAAATCGCCAACATGGGGCCGTGGCCGGTCGCGGATGTCGAGAACGTGCTGCAGATGATCCAGGGGTTCGATCCCATCGGCGTCGCGGCGCGCGACCTGCAGGAATGCCTCACCCTGCAGGTGCGGCACCTGAATCTCGAAGGCACGCCCGCCGAGCGCATCGTCACCGAGCACCTGCGCCTGCTGCAGAACCATCAGATTCCCGAGCTGTCGAAGAAGCTGAACCTGTCGATCGAGGAGCTCAAGCACCACATCGAGATCATCCAGCAGCTGGATCCGAAACCGGGCAGCCGCTACAACCCGCAGCCGTCGCAGTACGTCATTCCGGACGTCTACGTGGTCAAGGTGGACGATCAGTACGTGGCCGTGCTCAACGAGGACGGCCTGCCGCAGCTGCGCATCAGCCCGACCTATCGCCGGCTGCTCGACAAGGGCGCGACCGAGAACACCGACGAGACGCGCGCCTACGTGAAGGACAAGTTCCGCTCGGCGCTGTGGCTGATCAAGTCCGTGGAACAGCGCCAGAAGACCATCCACAAGGTCGCGACCAGCATCATCAACTTCCAGCGCGACTTCATGGATCACGGCATCGAACACCTCCGTCCGCTGGTGCTGCGCGATGTCGCCAACGACATCGGCATGCACGAGTCCACGGTCAGCCGGGTCGTCACCAACAAGTACATGCACACTCCGCAGGGCGTGTACGAGATGAAGTTCTTCTTCCACAGCGGCATCAGCAGCTCCTACGGCGAAGCCGTGTCGTCTGTGACCATCAAAAACCGCATCAAGAAGATCATTGAAGGGGAGGACCAGAAAAAGCCGCTCAGCGACTCGAAGATCGTCAGCATCCTGCAGCGCGAAGGCCTCATCCTGGCGCGGCGCACGATCGCGAAGTACCGCGAGGAGCTGAAGATTCCGACCTCGAACCAGCGGAAGGTCCTGTTCTAACCACATGGATATCGAGATCACGGGCCGCCAGGTAGCGGTCTCCGGTTATCTGCGCTCCCTCATCAACACCAAGCTCTCTCGCATCTCCCGTCACCTGAGTGATGCCGGCCTGACGGCCGCCGTGGTCGTGTCCCGCGCCAAGCTCGAGAAGGTCGTCGAAGTCTCCGTGCACGCGCGCGGGGAACAGTACCTCCACGCCGTGGGCGGCGGGCCGACCTGGCAGTTCGCCTCGACCATCGCTGCCGAGCGGCTCGACCAGCAGGCCGGCAAGTTGAAAGGCAAGTGGAAGGACCGCCGGCGCCGCTAGGCGCCGGGGTGCCCGAGATGACAACGGTCCCGGCCGTGACCGTCGGCGGCTTGCTTGGGTCCCGGCCCGAGACGATAGGGCTGCCACTCGAACTGCTGGCCGGGGGGCGGGGGCTGGATCGGCGCATCACCAGCCCGTACATCCAGAAGACCGGCCTCGCACTGGCCGGGTTCCACGAGTACCTCCAGCCCGGCCGCGTGCTCATCTACGGCGACAGCGAACTCCGCTTCCTGGAGACCATGCCTCGAGCCGGACGGCAGTTCGCGCTCGCCAAGTCGTTCGAGATGGATGTGCCCTGCGTCCTCGTCACCGCACGAACCGCGATTCCCGACGATGTCATCGCGGCGGCTGACGCCGCCAACCTGCCGGTGATCCGCACGAGCGTGCCGACGGCCGCGGCGATCGGAAAGCTCACGGCGCTGCTCGAGGATCGCCTCGCCGTCCGGGAGATGATCCACGGCGTGCTGCTCGATATCCTGGGCCTCGGCGTCCTCCTCGCGGGCGACAGCGGCATCGGGAAGAGCGAGTGCGCGCTCGATCTCGTGGGACGTGGTCACCGCCTGGTGGCCGACGACACGGTGGAGATCAGACGCCGCGCCGAGTCGATTGTGCTGGGTAGCTGCCCCGAACTGACCCGCCACCACATGGAAGTCCGCGGCCTCGGTCTCATCAACGTGCGCGACCTGTTCGGCGTCGCATCCACCCGGACGTCGAAGCGCATCGAGTTGGTCGTGCAGCTCGAGCGCTGGGACGAGACACACGAGTACGATCGGCTGGGACTGGACGAGCAGTATCACGAGCTGCTCGGCCTCCGGATCCCGCTCATCCGCATGCCCGTTGCACCGGGGCGCAATCTCGGCACCCTGGTGGAAGTCGCGGCGCGCAATCAGCTCCTGCGCGCCCGCGGCATCAACGCGGCGCGGAAACTGGTGGCACGTCTCGACGCCTCGCTGCTGGACCCGCATGGCACCGAGGAGCACGATCGCGAGGACGAGGACGGGGAAGCGGGGGACATGCCGTGACGAAGAAGAAACCGCCGGCAGCGAACAACCCGGTCGCGCCGAAGCCGCAGGCCGCACGGAAGAAGGCGCAGTCCTCGCGCTTCATCGTGCTCACCGGCCTGTCGGGCGCTGGAAAATCACAGGCGATTCGGGCCCTCGAGGATCTCGGCTACTACTGCGTCGACAACCTGCCCGTGACGCTGCTGCCGTTCATGGCCGAGTTCGCCGGACAGCACGGCACCGAGAACGACCGCATCGCCGTGGTGATGGACGTGCGCGAGTCGCGGTTCGTCACGGACTTCCCGAAGGTCTATCGCTCGCTGCTCCGCGCCAAGAACACCGCGCCGATGCTGATCTTCCTCGAGGCCAGCCACCCCGAGCTCGTGCGACGCTTCTCGGAGACCCGCCGTCCACACCCGCTCGCCGGCGATCGCCCCGTCACCGAGGGCCTGTCGGACGAGCGCGCCAAGCTCCGGCCGATTCGCGCCATGGCCGACAAGGTGGTGGACACCACGGCCATGAACGTCCACGAGCTGCGGCAGGTATTCCTGGACCTCGTGGCCGGGCGGCGGCAGGCGTCGAAACTGGTGCTGACGTTCCTCAGCTTCGGTTTCCATTACGGTGCCCCGGTCGAGGCCGACCTGATGTTCGACGTCAGGTTCCTCAAGAACCCGCACTGGGTGCCGACGCTGCGCCCGCAGACCGGCAAGGATCGCGGCGTGCAGAACTACATGCGCCGCCAGGTCCTGACGGCTGAGTTCCTCCGGCGCGTCACCGGGTTCCTCCGTTTCCTGCTGCCGCACTATATCGAGGAAGGCAAGGCGTATCTGACCGTGGCCATCGGCTGCACCGGCGGGCGCCATCGCTCGGTGTTCGTGGCCGAGGCGCTGAAGCGCGAGCTCTCGTCGATGGACGGCGTCACCACCCGCGTGCGCCATCGTGACATGGGGAGGCAGGTATGATCGGTATCGTGGTCGTGACACACGGCCAGCTCGCCACCGAGCTCGTGAATGCCGCCGAGACCATCGTCGGCGATCTGCCGCAGTTCGCCGCGGTGTCCATCGGGTGGCACGAGGACGTGCAGGATGCGCGCGACGACATTCAGTCGGCGATCGGGCGCGTGAAAGGCGGCGCCGGCGTGCTGATCCTCACCGACATGTTCGGCGGCACCCCGTGCAACCTCGCCATGACGTTTCTCGCGAAGGACCAGATCGAGGTGGTCACCGGCGTCAACCTGCCGATGCTGATCAAGGCGGCCAGTCTCCGTGACGCGGCGGCGCTCGTCGACGTGGCGCGTCAGCTGAGCGAGCACGGGCGCAGCGCCATCTGGGTCGCCACCGACCTGCTGGAGGGATCCACGCCGGGCACGCCCGGCGCGGCCGCCTCGTAGGCATGATTCGCCGGGACGTGACGATTCGCAACCGACTGGGACTGCACGCGCGCGCCGCCGCCAAGTTCGTGCACGCGGCGACACGCTATCAGTCCAGAATACTCGTGCAGCGTGACGGCCGGACCATGGACGGCAAGAGCATCATGGGCGTCCTCCTGCTCGCCGCGGCGCAGGGGACGACGGTCTGGATCTCGGCTGACGGGCCCGACGAACAGGCCGCCGTCGACGAGCTCTGCCATCTCGTGGAAACAGGTTTCGGGGAAGAACCGTGGAACGCCTGACCGGTATCGGCGTCTCTCCTGGCATCGCCGTCGGACGAGCGGTGGTGCTGACCCAGCCCACCGAAGTGGTGCGCTTTCCGGTCGCCCCCGATCGCGTGGAGCGCGAGCTGGCGTCGATCGATCTCGCGCGCGATCGGTCGCGCCAGCAGCTGCTCGACATCAGGGCACGGCTGGCCACGGGGCCCGTTCGCGATCTCGCGCCGCTGTTCGACGCGCAGCTGCTGATGCTCGACGACCCGCTGCTCATCGGCCGGGCCCGTCTCATCGTGCGCGATGAGCACGTCAACGCCGCATGGGCCCTTCACCGTGCGTACGAGGATCTGCGGCGGCTGTTCGTCTCGATGGAGGACCCCTACCTGCGCGAGCGCGAGACCGACATCGCAGACATCGCCGGGCGGCTGCAGATGAACCTGCGGCATGGCGCCGGGCTGCGCGATCTGCTCAAGGACATCGACGGCCCCTCGGTGCTGGTCGCGGACGAGCTGACTCCGTCACTCGCGGCGCAGCTGGACTGGACGCGCGTGCGCGGCTTTGCCGTGGATGCCGGCAGCCGCACGTACCACACGGCGATCCTGGCGCGCTCCCTTCATGTCCCCGCCGTCGTCGGCCTGCACGACCTGTCGGCGCGTGTCACCGCGGGAACCACCCTGATCCTGGACGGCACCAGCGGGGAAGTCCGCATCGCCCCGGAGCCGGAGGAGATCGCGGCGGCCGAACGCGTCTCGGCCAGGCCGTTCCGCCGCGCCGGCGTAGCCAGCGCCGCCCGTGAGCCGCTGACCACCCGGGACGGCGTCCCGGTGCGCCTCGACGCCAATCTCGAGCTCCTGGCCGACCTGCCCTTCCTGCAGGAGTCCGGGGCCGACGGCATCGGTCTCTACCGTTCGGAGTTTCTCCTCTCCGGCCAGCCGCTCGACGCGGCGACGGAAGACGTCCAGTACGAGGCCTACCGCCATCTGCTGGAGCAGATGAAGCCTCGGCGCGTGACCATTCGGACCTTCGACCTCGACGAGCGTCATGTTGGGCTCGGCCGCCCTACCGATCGTGGCCGAGGCCGCCGTGGCCTGCGAGGCCTGCGGCTCGGGCTGGCCCACCCGGAGGTCCTCCGCACGCAGCTGCGTGCCCTGGTCCGCGCCTCGGCCCACGGCTCGCTGCGCATCATGTTCCCGTTCGTCACGGCGGTGGAGGAACTGCGTCAGGCGCGCTCGGTATACGCCGACCTCTGCCTTGAACTGGGCGCCGCGCCGGTGCCGCTCGGCGCGATGATCGAGGTGCCGGCGGCGGCCGTCGCCGCGGATCTGCTCGCGCGGGAGGCCGACTTCCTGACCATCGGCACCAACGACCTCATCCAGTACACGCTCGCGGTCGATCGCACGGACGACCGGGTGTCCGAGTTCTACGAGCCGCTGCATCCAGCCATCCTGCGGCTGGTGCGGCTGGTGAGCCGAGCCGCGCGCCGTGAAAACGTTCCGGTGTCGCTCTGCGGCGAGATGGCCTCGGACCCGGCCCTCGTCGGGCTCCTGATCGGTCTGGGGCTCACCGAGTTCAGCATGACACCCGGTGCGATCCCGCTCGTGGGCCACGTCGTGCGCGAGCTTCGCGCCGACGATGCCAGGCGACTGGCGCGGCAGGCACTGAGCCTGGCCACCGCGGCGGAAGTGGAGCAGTTCCTGTTCGACGCGCTGGCGGCATCGGTGGAGCACTCGGAGCCGCGGTGACCGCGCAACGCAATCAGCAACAGCCAGGCGGCCCTGGCGATGGAGACGGAGACGTATGAAGCGAGTGGAGAAGCCTTGGGGCTATGAGTTGTGGTGGGCCGTGACCGATCGATACGTCGGCAAGCTCATTCACGTCAACAAGGGCCAGGCGCTCAGCCTGCAGTATCACAACCGCAAGGACGAGACCATTTACGTCCACGCCGGCAAGATCCTGTTCGAGATGCAGGAAGGCGAGGCCATGACATCGCGCGAGCTGCTGCCGGGTCAGGCCGTGCACGTGACGCCGCCGACCGTGCACCGCATGACTGCGCTCGAAGACAGCGACATCTTCGAAGTATCGACACCCGAGACCGATGACGTCGTCCGGCTCGAGGACCGGTACGGGAGAAGCTGACTGCAGAACATGTCGGGAGTCGGGAGCTGACGGAGGTCGGGAGTCGGAAGGGAGACACCCCCCACTGCGGAACTCGGGCGTTCGCAACTCCCGGTTCTCGGCTGTCTTCTCGAGTCTCGACTCCGCTGTCCTGAGTTCTGAGTCTCGCCCCCCGTTTCCCGACTCCCGACCTGGTCTAGAACGGAATGTCGTCGTCGGTGACCGGGGCCGGTTCCTTCATCGGATCCTGGTAGCCGCCGCTGTCGCCGCGTTCCGAGCGTTCACCCCCACGACCACCGCCACCTAGCAGCACGATGCGATCGGCCTTGATCTCGGTCGTGTAGTGTTTCTGGTTGTCCTTCTCCCACTGGCGTGTCTGCAGGCGGCCTTCCACGAAGATCTGCTTGCCCTTGGTGAGATACGGCTGCAGGGTCTCGGCCTGCTTGCCCCACAGCACGATGCGATGCCACTCGGTCTGCTCGTGCTTCTCGCCGTCCTTCGACGTCCAGTTCTCGGTGGTGGCGATGCTGAAGCTCGCGACCGGTGCGCCGCCTGGCGTGTAGCGCACCTCGGCGTCGCGCCCGAGATTTCCCACCAGCAGCACTTTGTTTACGCTTCCCATCTCGTCCCTTTCTGCCTCGACTCGGCGCGGGGCCCGAGCATTCGAGGGGTCGTCATTGCCTGTGTGGGTAAATGTGTCGCCAGCATAGCCCGAAGCGTGGAATCAGGGTTGCGGGCGACCGCGCGAGAGCCGATCGAGATTCTGCTTGCCGAGGCGTGCGACTTCCGCGTCCGGAAACATCTTCAGCAGTGTCTCCCACGACTCGCGCGCCCGATCGAGCTGTCCCAGCCGCTCGAAGGTCATGCCGCGCTTGTAATAGGCGTCCGGGACCTTGTCCGCACGCGGATAGCCGGTGACGACGCGGTTGTAGGCGTCCATCGCCTCGGTGTACTTGCCGTCCGCGAAGTTGCACTCGCCGATGTAGAACTGCGCGTCGTCGGCCGCCTCGCTGCGCGGGAAGCTGCGCAGATAGGTGTTGAAGCCCTCGATGCACAACGTCCATTGCCCGGCCGTGTAGTCGGTCCACGCGGTGTCGTACAGGCGCTGCGGAGAAATGCCGGGGTTCACCGGCGCCGCCTGCGACGCGGGAGTGCCTGGAGGCGGCGTCGAACCCGCGGCAGGCGTGGACGACGCGGACGCCGCGCCAGATGGATCGGGGCTGGGCACGGTGCCGGGATCGGTCCCCAACGCGGGATCGAACGTGGGCGGCGGGGGAGTCGGCGGAATCGCCATGCGGAGTGCCTCGACCTCCTGCGACAGCGACGTGATGCGGACATTGGTTTCGTCGACGCGTTCCTTCACGATGCGCAGGTCGCTGCCGATGCCATCCACCGTGAGCTTCTGATCGGCAAACCCCTTGCGCGTGGCTGCCGTCTGGTCGTCGGCGCGGGTCGAGAGCTGCTTGAGCGTCTCGCCAATCTGCGCCAGCGCCGCCGCCAGCTGCTGCTGCAGCTGCTGCGTCTGCTCCTGCAGCATGCGGATGTCGGCCATCATCTGCATCTCGCGCCGCGACTGCGCGGCCGCCGGCGCCGCCGCCGCGAGGGCGGCCGCCACCAGAGTGACGACGAGAACGTGCCGTGTCATGCGCTCCATGTTACCCGGTTACTTGGCCGTGATCACGAAGTGCGCGCGGCGGTTCTTCGACCAGGCCGCCTCGTCGTGGCCCTGCTCGAACGGGAACTCCTTGCCGTAGCTGACCGTGCGGACGCGCTCGGCTGGAATCCCCAGCGAGACCAGATACGCGCGCGCGGCGAGCGCGCGGCGCTCGCCCAGCGCCAGGTTGTACTCGGCCGTACCGCGCTCGTCGCAGTGGCCTTCGATGGTCACCTGCCAGCTCGGATTCTTCCGCATCAAGTCGGCGTTCTCCTGCAGGAACTGCTGGCCCTGGGCATTCACCTCGGAGCTGTCGAGATCGAAGAACACCGCCTTCAGGGCCCCGGCGCGGTTCAGCGAGTCCAGGTCGTCCGCCAGATTGCCTGAGCGGATGTTGTCGGGCTCGGGCGGTACGGGGATGGGCTCGTCCACGGGCTTCGGCGGCGACGGCGGCGTGGGCGGCAGCGCCACCGTGCCTTCCGGGGGAGGCGGCATCGGCCGCGCTACCGTCGGCGGTTTCTTCGCGCACGCCGACATCGCCACGACCACCAACAGACCAGCCGTCAGCGACACCATCTGATTCCGTCTCATCATCTCTCCTCTCGAACGCGTCGAACGCTCGCGTCGAACTCTCATCACGAACCGTCGTATTGAAACTTGTCCGCGGCGAAACCGCGGGTGACCGCCGCGTGGGCTACTGGCTCCAGTTCGGCGTGAAGTTGTTGCCGTCCTTCGTGATCTGCCGGATGTTGCGCCCGTCGCGATCCACGGTGAAGATCTGGCTCTTGCCGGCGCGCGTCGACATGAATGCCATGTGCCGCCCGTTCGGCGCCCACGCCGGGCTCTCGTTGGTGCCTTCGCCGAACGTGATCTGCCGCGTCACGCCGTCCTGCAGGCTGAGGATCTTGATGTCGTAGCCGGGCCCGGTGCGCGCCGCGAAGGCAATCTCGTTGTAGGGCGCCGGCGACCACGTGGCGCGGTCGGCATACGACTCGAACGTCAGGCGGCGCAGGCCCGTGCCGTCGGAGCCCACGACGTAGATCTGCGGCGTGCCGGTGCGGTCCGAGGTGAACGCGATCTGCGTGCCGGTGGGAGACCACGTCGGCGTCGACTCGATCGCGGGATTGTCCGTGAGCCGCCGCAAGCCAGAGCCGTCGCGGTTCATCACGTAGATCTCCGAGTTGCCATCGCGGTTCGACATGAAGGCAATCTGCTTGCCGTCGGGCGAGAACACCGGCAGGAAGTTCTGCCCCACGCCCTTCGCCGGCTCCTCCATCGTCCCGACGAAGATGTTCGAGATCAGGATATCGGGCAACGTCTTGCGGTACGAGGTGTAGGCAATCGAACGCCCGTCCGGCGACCAGTTCGGGGTGATGTTCAGATTGCGGTTGATCGTGATGCGGCGCTGGTTGGCGCCGTCGTAATCGCCGATGTAGATCTCCTTCACCTCCCGCTTTTCGACCGTGTTCGCCACCGGATCGCGATTGCGATCCGAGGAGAACGCCAGCTTGGTGCGGGCGATGCCGCGCAGGCTGCGCTGCGACAGGTGAATCTCGTCGGCCATCGTGTGCGCGTAGACGCGCGGGTTCGCGCCCGAGCCCGTGTACTCGCGCCCGTAACTCTGCTGACGGGCCCGGACGCTGTAGAGCCGCATCTCGACGCGGACGCCGGTCGCCACGCGCTGCACGGTGCCGACCACGACGCCGTCGGCGCCCAGCTCACGCCAGCGGTCGAACGCGACCTCGCCAATCGCCGTGGACACCGGGATGGACTTGTAGGTGTCGCGCGGGATCATGTAGAACTCCCGCTCGAAGTTCATGTCGTCCCACAGCACCTCGCCAATCACCCTGGCCGCGTCCTGCGTTTCCTTGTCCGGGGACAGCGCGATCAGGTCCGGGACCGCGAGGCGTGGCGGGGTACCAGGTTCGCCCGTGATGCGCAACTCGACACTGGTCGGCTGCTGAGGGGCCGGCTGCTGCGACGCCGGCGGCGGGGAAGCCGGCGGCTGCTGTGCCGCGACCGCCACGGCGCTGACAACCACGGCCAGCGCGGCCCAGCGGGGAATGATGCGTATCGAGGGTGAGCTCATGCGTGTCGTTCCTAACGTGTGTAGCCGAAGTTCAGGTGCACCGTCAGCCGGTCCCCGGTGTACGCCGCCGGCAGGGGCGGCAACTGGCGCGTCAGGGCCAGCGCGCGCTGCGAGTAGTAATCGAGGGCCTGTGCGCCGCTCGACCGTTCGACTTCTACGTTGGTGATGCGTCCGTCGCGTTCGACGACGAATTTCATCAACGCCGTACCTTCGGCGCCTTGCTTCGAATTCCAGTTGCGCGTAATCAGATCGATCATCGTCGCCAGGTAATCGGGGCAGCAGAAGTTCGCCACGTCCAGGTAGCCGCCGGTGCCGCCGCCGCCCGACGAGAGCCCGAAGCCCTGTCCCCGACCGGCGGTTTGTGCCACGGAACTGCCTTGCTGGATCTCCGCCCCCTTGATCGGCGTCCGGCTGCGCGGATCCTTGGCATCGACCTTGGCCGTCGCCGCCTGCTTCTTCGGCGCCACCTTTGTCGGCTCGATCATCTCCGGCGCCTTCGCAGACGGCGGCCGCACCGGCTCAATCGTCTTCTTCACGGGCTCCGGTTGCACCTGCTGGACGGGACGACCGCCGAGCGTGGCCAGACCACCGTCGCGCGGCCCCACCGCGCCGCCCAGGCTGATCTGCATCACCACGTCGGGTTCGTCAGCCAGCCGCGCCCCCAGCCACCCGGCCGGCACAATCGCCAGCACCAGCGTCAGCACGATATGCACGACGGCGGACCACCCGATCACCGGCGCAAGACGCTCGGTGTCGTGGGCACGCTGCACGAGCACGGCCGAGACCGCGTCCACCGTCAGCGTCTCCCTCGCGGCGCCACCGGCAGCGCGACGATGCCGACGCGCTCAACGCCGCCGCTCTTCAGGCTGTCCATCACTTCCATCAGCTCCTGGAGTTGCACGCCGCCGTCGCCGCGCAGGTACACCTCTTTCTGGTCGCGAGTGGACATGATCTGCCGCATGCGTTCAGGCAGCACCGCCTTCGGCACTTCTTCCTTGTCCATGAACACCTTCCCGTTGGTGCGGTAGGACAGGGGCACGGTGATGTACATGCGCTCTTCGGGCATCTTGTCGGCGCGCTGCGCGACCGGCAGATTCACCTCGACGCCGCGCTGCAGCATCGGTGCGGCCACCATGAAGATGATGAGCAGTACCAACATGACGTCCACCAGCGGGATGACGTTGATCTCCGACAGCGACGTCGAGACCCGGCGGCCGCGCCGTCGTCCGCCGCCCGCCTCGGGCTGTGGCATCACCTTCGGCACTAGGTGAAGTTCCTTTCCGAGATGTTCAGGAACTCCAGCGCGAAGTCGTCCATTTCGGTCGCAAACACCTTCACCTTCGTGGTGAGGTGATTGTAGAAATAGACGGCCGGGATCGCCGCGAACAGGCCCGCCGCCGTGGCAATCAGCGCTTCGGCGATGCCAGGCGCGACCACCGACAGGTCGGTCGACCCCTGGGAGCCGATGTTGGAGAACGCCGACATGATTCCCCACACCGTGCCGAACAGGCCGATGAACGGGGTGATACTTGCGGTCGTCGCCAGGAACGTCACGCTCTTCTCCAACTTGTTGACCTCCGCCGACGACGCGCGCAGCAGGGCGCGATCGACGGCCGCGAGACTCTTCAATGTTGGACGTGGCGCGGGGGAACCCGGACTGACCGGGGCCGCCGTCGACTGCCGAAGCTGGGCGTTCAGTTCGGCGTATCCGGCCTGGAACATGCCGACCAGGGGGCTTTGAACCAGGGACGCGCACACCGACTGCACGTCCGAGAACTTGGCGCTGGTGCGGAACACCTGAATGAACTGCGCGGTCTGCTTATCCACCTTCCGGAACGCGGCCAGCTTGGCCGCGATGATGGCCCACGCCACCACCGAGAACAGCAACAATATGAGAAGGACCACCTGGGAGATTGGGCTCGCCTGCGTGACGAGGTTCCAGATATCTCCCGAAGCGGCCTGACTGGACGTAGCACTGCCTTCCAGTTGCAGTGCCAGGACAAACGACCCAGGCGTCGGCAACAAGCCCTCCGGATTCCTGTCAATTGGGGAGCGCTGCTGGGAAGAAGCGCGGTTACGTGCAACCGTAGCACGTGCCGGGAAATTCTGTCAAACCCATGATAGGATGGGGTTTCCGCCCGCTCGCGGCATCCCTCCGCGAGCCACCGAGGGCCGCATGATCCGCTACCTCGCCATCCGCAACCTGGCGGTCATCGAGTCGGTGTCCGTCGAGTTTGAACCCTCGTTCAACATCCTGACCGGTGAGACCGGCGCCGGCAAGTCGATCCTTGTCGAGGCGGTCGGGCTGCTGCTCGGTGGACGCGCCACCCAGGATCTCTTGAGAACCGGCGAAGACCTCGCCACGGTCGAAGCCATCTTCGAATCCGCGGACGGCACCGAGACGGTGGTGCGCCGTGAGATTACGGCACAGGGCCGAAGCCGCGCCTTCATCAACGGTGCGCTGGCCACCGCAGCCGCCCTCAAGGACCTCGCCAACCGCTTCGTCGAACTTCACGGGCAGCACGAACATCAGCAGCTACTCGACCCGGCGCAGCACCTTCTGGTTCTGGATGACTGGGCGCAATGCGTGCCTCTCAGGGATGAGGTGGCTCGGGCATTTGCCCGCGTTCAGGGCGCCCGCCAACAGATCGATCGGCTGCGTATGGACGACCGTGAGCGCGCTGCACGGCTGGAGCTCGTCGAGTTCCAGTTGAGCGAGCTGCAAAAGGCCGCGCTCGTGTCTGGCGAAGACGACGAGCTCGCCGCGGACCGACAGATCCTGCGAAGCGCCGACCGCGTCCAGCGGCTCTGCCAGGAAAGCTACGCTGAACTCTACGACGCCGAGCACGCCGTGCTCGCTGGTCTCGACCACGTCTGGAAGAGGGTGAGCGAGCTCGCCACCTTCGATCCCCGGTTCGTGCCGTATCTCGAAGGACGGGACGGCATCAAGGCCCAACTCGAGGACCTGGCGTTCACGCTCCGCGATTTCTCGGACGGAATCGACGCGTCTCCGGCGCGCCTGCAATCGGTGGAGGACCGTCTGGCGCTCCTGGAGCGGCTCAAGCGCAAGCACGGCCCGCTGCTGGCGGATGTCATCGCCCGGCGCGATGCCCTGGCCGCGGAGCATGCCGCCCTGGTCGGGGGGAGTTCGAGCCTCGCCGATCTGGAACAGGAGCTGGCTCGCGCCTCCGATGCCTATCTCGGCCTCGCCCGTGACCTCTCAACCAGACGCGTGAGGGCCGGCGAGCACCTAGCTCGCAGCATCGAGGCGGAGCTCGCCGATCTCGCCATGACTCGCGCCCGCTTCGAAGTGCGGCTGTCCACCGCGAACGGCGAGGCGCAGTGGACCGAGAGGGGGCTCGACCAGGTGGAGTTCTTCCTGTCCGCCAATCTCGGCGAGGAGCCGCGGCCGCTCGCGCGCATTGTCTCGGGCGGCGAACTGTCGCGCGTGATGCTGGCGCTGAAGACCTTGTCGGCGGCGACCGTGGCGGACGCGGGTGCGACGCGGACGCTGATCTTCGACGAGGTGGACGCCGGCATCGGCGGGAGGGTGGCGACCGTGGTGGGGGAGAAGCTGGCCTCGCTCGGCCAGCGGTATCAGGTGCTCTGCATCACACACCTCCCACAGGTCGCGGCGTGCGGGCGCACGCACTTCCTCATCGAAAAGGCCACGCGCGGCCGGCGCACGGTCACCAGCGTCCTCAAGCTCGCCGAGGGTGCGAGGGTGGACGAACTGGCGCGCATGATGGGCGGTGCCGACGCCGGTACCCACGCACGGGCAGGGGCCCAGGAACTGCTGGACGCGGCGAAAGCGAAAGGTGAAAGTCTGGCAAAAGCGAAAGGCGAAAGTCGGCGGGGGCGAAAGCAAAAGTGAAGTACTTCATCGAGACCTACGGCTGCCAGATGAACGTCCACGACTCGGAGCGGATGGCTGGCCTGCTCGAGCAGTCTGGCTATGACCTCGCCGAATCCGACCGTGACGCCGACGTCGTCGTCGTAAACACGTGCAGCGTGCGGGAGCGCGCCGAGGACAAGCTCTACACGCGCCTTGGAGAAATTCGCGAGATGTCCCGCGAAACCGGTCGCAACCCCATCGTCGCTGTCACTGGTTGCGTCGCGCAGCAGGAGGGCGAGGCGCTCCTGGCTCGTTCGCCAGGCGTGATCGATCTCATCGTCGGTACGCAGCGGGTCAAGATGCTCCCCGTCCTGGTGCAGCAGAAAGTGCAATCACGCGCGCTGCCAGCCATCGACGTCACGACACCGTACGACGAACCGTCGTTTCCGCTCGGCATCACGCGCCGCACAGACGCCGCCAAGGCATACGTCACCATCATCGAGGGCTGCAACGATTTCTGCACTTTCTGCGTGGTGCCGTACACCAGGGGTCACGAACGAATGCGGCCAAAGGCCGAGATTCTGGGCGAGGTGGCGCAGGCCGCGGCAACCGGCTGCAAGGAAGTGCAGCTCCTTGGTCAGATCGTCAACCACGACCGGGCGCCAGACGATCCTGCCTGCGACTTCCCGGCCTTGCTCGAGGCGGTCCATGAGATCACGGGCATTGAACGAATCCGCTTCGCGAGCCCGCATCCCCGGCACACGAGCGATCGTCTGATCGAGGCCGTGCGGTCGCTGCCCAAGGTGTGCAAGCACCTGCATCTGCCGGTGCAGTCCGGATCGACGCGGATCTTGAACCTGATGCGCCGGCGCTACACGCGCGAACACTACCTCGAGACGATCCAGAAGATTCGCGAGGCTATCCCGAACGTCCAGCTATCGACCGATATGATCGTTGGCTTCCCCGGTGAACAACCGGCGGACTTCGAGGAGACGCTGTCACTGACCGAGACCGTGCGGTATCACAGCATGTTCTCGTTCAAGTACTCGGAGCGCCCGAACACGCTGGCATCCAAACGGATGCCGGACGATGTGCCGGAGGAAGAGAAGACGAACCGCATTGTCACGCTGCAGGCGCTGCAGCGGCGGATTCAGTGGGGCCTGAACGAGCAGGCGGTCGGCCGAACCGTGGACGTCCTGGTGGACCACACGAGCCGCCGACGCGATTGGGAGTTATCGGGACGCACCGGCGGCAACACGGTGGTGAACTTTCCGGGTGACCCGTCGCTGGTGGGACGCATTGTGCCGGTAACGATCCGGCGCGCCGGCCCCAACAGCATCTGGGGCGAGATGGCACTGGGCGTTGGCCACGGCGGCGACACATCGCCAGCCGCGATGGCCGTGCCCGATCGAGCACGATGAGGGATGGACATGATCGAAATGAATATCAAGGGGCTGATGGTCGACCCCATCACGAACATGCCCATCATCATCCTTCGAGATCCCGAAGGGGATAAGGTGCTGCCGATCTGGGTCGGGGTGTTCGAGGCGAACGCCATCGCCCTGCAAATCGAGAACATCCAGACACCCCGGCCGATGACGCACGACTTGCTGCGCAACGTCATCCAGGATTTGCAGGCCACCGTCGAGAAGGTGGTGGTCTACGACCTGAAGGAGAACACCTTCTACGCGATGATCCATCTACAGACGTCGGCCGGACCGGTGACCATCGACGCGCGTCCGTCCGACGCCATCGCGCTGGCATTGCGCACCCGGGCGCCCATCCTCGTCGACGAAAAGGTGATCGACAACGCCAAGACCGTCGACTTCGCCAACGACAAGCAGGACAGCGATCGACTGCAGCAATGGCTCGAGTCACTCGACCCCGACGACATGGGCAAATACAAGATGTAGGTCGGCCGCACGGGCGCCACCTCAGCCGCAGAGAATTGTCGGCCGGCCGACAATCCGTGCAAGTTGCTGCAATTGCGAGAGTTAACAGGAAACTCTCCAGATAATTGCTCCGCCGACATCCGGCATTCCTTGACGTCTTGCGCAGAGGTTCCTACAATGCCTGGAACCCGCACGCTCCTGCGCAATGATTCTCGCAATTGCCAATCAGAAAGGCGGCGTGGGTAAGACCACCACCGCCATCAACCTCGCGGCCGCCCTGGCGCTCCGCGGCAAGCCCACGTTGCTGATCGACCTTGACCCCCAAGGCAACAGCAGCATGTCGTTCATCGACGTTCGGGCCTCCGAACGAAGCATGTACGACGTCTTCGTCGAACCACAGATCCACATCGCCGACGTCATCGTGCCGACGGCGCTGCCACACCTGTCCGTGGCTCCTTCCCGCATCGCACTCGCGAAACTCGAGTCGAGGATGGTAGGGGAGTTGGATGCGCCGTTCCGCCTCAAGGACGAGCTCGCCACCGTCCTGGCCAACTACGAGCACGTCGTCATCGACTGTCCCCCAGCGCTGGGCCTGCTCACCGTCAATGCACTGGTCGCGTCCACGCACCTGCTGATTCCGATCCAGTCGTCGTACTTCGCCCTGGAGGGCACCGACGACCTGCTGGAGACGTTCGAGAAGGTGAGGCAGCGGCCGAACCCTGAGCTGCAGATTCTGGGGGTGGTCATCACCATGCACGACAAGCGCACCGCACTCGGCCGGGATATCCAGGACCAGATCCGGAAGGTGTTCGGGGACAAGGTCTTTCGCACCGTCATCAGCAAGAGCGTCCGCCTGGAAGAGAGCCCGGCGTACCGCGAGTCCATCTTCACGTTCGCGCCCGATTCGAGCGGCGCCACCGAGTACTACAGCCTGTGTGAGGAGGTCATCGACCGTGTCTAAACGAGGACTACCCGACACGCTGCGGATGCGCCACGACGCGCATTACGTGGAGACCCTCAACGCCCCCTCCGGCACCCCGGTCGGCCGCATGGTGCCCATCGAGAGCGTGGATCCCAACCCGGACCAGCCCCGCCAGGCCATGGGGGACCTGTCGGAGCTGATTTCGTCGGTCGCGGAAAAGGGGATCATCGAACCCCTGATCGTGCGTCAGAAAGGCGCGCGCTACCAGATCGTGGCCGGCGAAAGGCGTTACCACGCCGCCGTCCAGTCCGGTATGACGGAACTGCCGGTCGTCGTGCGCGACGTCGACGACAGCGAGATGCTGGAACTGGCGCTCGTCGAGAACATCCAGCGCAAGGATCTGACCCCGTTCGAAGAGTCGGAAGCCCTGGTGAGCCTGGGCCAGCGCTGCGGATACACGCACGAGGATCTCGCCAAGCGCCTGGGGAAGTCGCGCTCATCCATCACGGAATCCCTGTCGCTCAGCGCCATTCCGTCGGACGTTCGGAAGGTGTGCCGGCTAGCTGGGATCTACAGCAAGTCCGTTCTGCTGCAGGTGGCCCGCCAGGGCGACCCGCAGAAGATGATGGCCCTGGTCGAGAAGATTGCCAGCCAGGGCGGCGCCACCCGCGAACAGGTGCGCAAGGAAACCGCCGCCCCGAAACCGGGCCGCCCGAAGGCCTTTGTCTTTGCCTTCAAGCCGCCCAGCAAGGCGTTCAACCTGCGCCTCAGCTTCAACAAGAAGTCGGCTTCGAAGGATGAGATCATCTCGGCCCTCGAGGCCATTCTCGAAGACCTGAAACACTCCTGATCGACTCGGCGGGGCGTTCGGCAGCGCCGTTTCAGCTGC
>Ga0105103_10000330_pt1 | contig 26548 bp, 22 predicted proteins | sample PPLLaktember2015_2_FD_79107 | JGI IMG/M metagenome (GOLD analysis project Ga0105103, IMG submission 79107) | Freshwater sediment microbial communities from Prairie Pothole Lake near Jamestown, North Dakota, USA - PPLs Lake P7 Core (6) Depth... | ecosystem: Environmental > Aquatic > Freshwater >...
AAGATTTACAAAATCACCGCCGATAAAAGCAGCAAACAGATAATTCACGATGAATAAAGCCTGCTTCATAAAAAAGGCCATTCCGCCCAAGGCTAATAACGAAAGAATTAAGGTCAGCCCCTCATAAAAAATGAATCGCCACGGGTGACTCCAAACAATAGAAAAAGACTGAAAAATCGCCTCGAAAGCATCTTCATCAGTCGTCGCTAAAACGCTGGGGACCAAAAGAGTTGCCACTATAGTCGCCAAGACGAAGAAGACTAATATCAGTGCTCCCAATATCCAGAAAACCGTGAATAAGCTGAAACCCAGAGCACCGATGAAAGGAATTTTAGCCAGCAGGCCGATAATCAGCGCGCCCAGCACCATAAATCCGATTAAAACGATGAGGGAAATCGGTGTCAAAAGAATTGAGGCAATCTTGCGGAATGCAAAAGCAAATGCCTCTTTCCATGAATAAAAAGAGTTGCCTTTCGAGGTCATGTAAATTGCGCGCGAAACGGCTGTATTGGTAATCATCAGCGAAAATACCAAAATCAAACTTCCGATACCTGTCAATAACCATGAATACCACGGGAATTGATCGCCAATGGCGAAGAAACAGGGCAGCAGTCCGTTCTGCATCCAGGCTGTCTTCAAGGAATACCCGGCAGCCATCATTCCCAAGTATGTCAGGAGCAGATAAAATAAAAGACCAAATGTCAATCCAACCAGCTGAATCCACATTCTCTGCAGACTAAGAGCAAGACGTGGTGCGCGAAGGATATCCCGCCAATTAAATCCAAGTTTCAACATCCGAACTCTCCTAGCGATTAAATTATTTTTCATTGAAGATATAAAGTGTCGATAATAGAATCAAGTCAAATTTCCTACAGGCCGATTTGTTCAATAACTTATGCGCCGGCACTTGGCACCACTTCGGGTTCAAAGGATACTTTTACCAAAACAATGCGGTTTTTTTCGACTTTATCCATTGTGAAAAGATAATTTTCGTAACGAATGGATTCCTTTTCATGAGGTAAAGCGCCGATTTGTTCCAGAATAAAACCGCCAAGCGTATCGTATTCATCCGATTCAGGAACCTGCATTTCCAAGTGATCATTCAATGAGGCAATGTCGATTTTGGCGCTGACCAAATAGGTCTTGTCATCGAGTTTACGAAAAAGAGAAGGTTCGTTATCATATTCGTCATGGATTTCTCCGACGATCTCTTCAATAATGTCCTCAAGGGTCACGATACCTGATGTACCTCCATACTCATCGACCACAATGGCCATGTGCTGACTTTGCTTTTGAAACAAACGCAGAAGATCGTCAATTTTCTTGCTCTCCGGAACATAAATCGGAGGTCGAACGAGATCGAGGATTTTAATGGACTCTGTTGATTGGGACATCAGCGGCAACAAATCCTTGGCATTTAAAATCCCCTGTATCGAATCGATTGTTTCAGAATACACCGGAATTCGGGTGTGTCTTTTGGTTTTAATGACGTGAATCAGCTCGGAAAACGTAATGTCATCAGGAATGCAGACCACATCTGTTCGTGGAATCATGATCTCTCGAACGCTGGTATCGCCGAACTCAAAAATGGAATGGAGCATCTCTTTTTCGTCCTCTTCCAATGCACCCTGTTCCTCACCGATTTCGAGTAAAGTATGAAATTCCTCAACATCGAGCAGACGTTCTTTATCATGTTCCTTAAAATGAAATACTTTGGTTAGAAAAGCCAACAGCTTATCGAAGAAAAAACTTAAAGGCAATAGGATATAGTAAACCAGCAGTAAAAATGGTGAGAGAGCCTTGGCCAATTTTTCCGGATTTTTTACACCCAGGAATTTTGGTGCTATTTCACCGATGACCAAAATTAAAAAGGTGGCCAAAATAACATTAATACCGATCGCCAATTGGGGAGATAAGCCCCGCTCGGTGCAAAAATCTAAAACTATCATGGCCGCCAAGGAAGCGGCCGTGACGTTTACGAAAGTATTACCTATCAGGATGGTGATTAAGAAACGGCGTTGATGTTTGAGCAGCTTGACGACCCGTTTCGCGGCAGAACCGGCCTCCTGTTTCAGCTTTTTCAGCAGTACCTTATCAATCGAAAAAAAAGCCGTTTCTGATCCGGAAAACGTTGCTGAAATCAACAAGAGGATCAGAAATAGGAATAAACGACCGTTTATCGGAAAATCCAAAAATGACCCTCCAAATTGAGTTTATCTTTACATATAAAAATATCAAGTTCTAAAGATATATTCAAGCGCTTTATTCTCCCATTGAGTCATTTTGAACCGCTGTTCCTCTGTTTCGTCATCATAATCCAATAAATGGAGAATTCCGTGCGCGGCCAACCGATAAAGCTCATTCTCTATCGACACGCCATATTCTTGCGCATTCTGTCGGGCCACGTCGACACAGATATAAATTTCCCCTTCCAGCGACGAATCACGATCAGATAAATTAAACGAAATGACATCTGTGGTGCTGTTTTTTTGAAAATACTGATGATGCAATGTCCTCATCGATTCATCATCCGTCAGAATCACGAGCATTTTGCAGGAAGTGTGGAAATTGTGCTCGGTGAAAATGTGTTCGAGGAGTTGCGTTGCTTTATCGCGCGTCATTATGCGGCAGTTCACCGCATCCGCGATATCAATTTGCCATTTTTTGCTTTTTGGGGGTTTCATTATTGGTTTCCGGATATTCTATTCGACCGTGAAAACGACCGATTAATACTTTATGAAAAATATTGACGATTTTTGATAAATCACGCAGCGTCAGAGGCGAATCGTCCAATTCTCCACTTTTGAAGCGTTCGTTAATAATTTGCTCGACCAGATTTTTAATTTTACTCGGTGTGGGGTCTTTTAACGTCCGCGACGAGGCTTCGACAACATCGGCCAGCATCACTATGGCTGTTTCACGCGTTTGTGGGCGCGGTCCAGGGTAGCGGAACTCATTTTGTGATACATTTTCGTTATTGTTCAATTCGAGTGCTTTTTGATAAAAGAATGACATCAGCGAGGTGCCATGATGTTGATGGATGAAAGCTTCTATTTCCTGCGGCAATCCATATTCGCGCGCGATCTCGGCGCCGCGACGCACATGATTGGCCAGAATCAAGGAGCTCATCGTCGGCGTCAAATTCTCTTGAGGATTCCGCCCTCGGGTTTGATTCTCAACAAAGTATTCCGGTTTATCCAGCTTGCCGATGTCGTGATAATAAGCGCCGACGCGGGCCAAAAGACCATTGCCGCCCAGCTCCTCTGTCGCTGCGTCTGCAAGCAGGCCGACAAGATAGCTGTGATGATAAGTTCCAGGCGCCTCAAGGTGGAGTTGTCGTAATAAAGGATGATTAAAATCCGATAACTCGATCAATGTCATATCAGTGGTCAGGTCAAAAGCTGATTCTAAAATGATAATCAGCAGATAAGCCAAACCAGGCGCCAGAAAACCATTTAAAATGCCGATGCCCCAATTCTTCAGCATTGACATAAAAGGTCCATAGGCGACCATATTGGAAATCAATATGACCACCACATAGGCCACTCCAATATACGCCCCAGATTGAACGATCCAATTACGTGTGCGTACTTTTCTAACCGTCTGCACGGCAACCACACCGCAGAAAAGAGAGCTGAAAACGACGCTGAATTCATTACCGCGCATTGCGCCGATGAGTAGAGATGCTGTAAGCGTCACGAATAAGCCGACACGCGCATCAAAAAAAATGGTGATGATAATGGAAACCGTGGCAATGGGTATTATATTGGGAGACAAGGAAAATCTATGAGTAAAAAAGGTGATAATCGCTAAAAATAAAAGGTTCAAGCCTATGAGCAGCATTTTTTTGTGGTCATTAAAAATTTCCTCTTGATCCTTGAACAAATAAATCACCAATATGGCCAAAATTGACAGAACCAGAAGGAATTTCCCGATATTCGGCGTCAAGCTGCTCCAAAAACCTTCAAATTCACCTTTTTCAGCTTTAGCAACCGATAAAGAATTCAGTTTTTCAATATGTTGTCGTGTCAGTCGTTGATGACTGTCGATAATTCTTTCCCCATCCAGAACCTGATCTTTCGCCAGCGGAACATTTTGAACCCGGTCATTTATGCGAGCTTCTGTTTCCTCGCGGTTATAAAGGACATTGGGAACAAGAACGTAATTGGCAATGTTATAAGCAATTTTGATTTTTCTCTCGTCTAATTCACCGGAGCTGCGGAAAGTTGTCAACAACATACTTTTTGCTTCAGGCAGATCCTGATAAAACTGTAAAGATTCTTTCGATTCCTGCCCTTCTTTGCGTATGGAAATAAAACTCGATTTCGAGGACAACTCGGATTTCGACAGATCAAGAATTCCAGCAGCAAAGCGCTTTTGTATTTGAGGTATCAGGTGATTGACAATTTCCTGAAAGGACGTCACGCGCTGATTGACGTCAACCGATTTGATATCTACCGATATGCTGTTGGCGTCATCGAATTGAAAACCAGTGAGCAGCAGAAAGAGATCCTCATCCGAACAGACAATGCGCGCCTCATTGAAAAGCTCTTTAAGGTTTTCTCGAGTAGTCACCCTGGATTTAAGCAGGAGTTTTAATCGATCTGTGAATAGAACCAAATGATTTATTTGTTCTTGAGATATCGATTCCGTTCGCGAAAAAACCGGCACTACATCAGCTTTAGCTTCAAGTACGTCCTGCTGATATTCTTCATGGCTTTTTAAAACGGGAAAAGTAAAAGGGGCAATGATTTCTTCGCCGATATAAACCTGGCCTTCTCTCAAATCGGCGAATTCAAAAGATTTGCCGCGGGGGAACAAAAAGGTGATAATGAGCGCCAAGAGACAAATAAACGCAAAAACTGTCGAGTATTTTCGCAGAGACACAGCTTGACGCGAGTCAGCACCCATCAAGCGTCGCTCGGCGTCATCTTTGCTTTTTAATCTCCTGCGGATATTCATTCGTCAAGATTGCCCTGAGGTTTGTCAGCGGTCTCGGAAGGTGTCTTTCCAATATTGTTATTATAATTTTCATATGCCTTGATAATTTGCCGCACCAATCGATGGCGAACCACATCAAGGTCAGTAAGATAAACAAAATCAATTCCCTCAATGTGTTTTAATATCGATTGAATCTCAATGAGACCGGAAACGCTCTTGTACGGAAGATCAATTTGGGTGATATCACCGGTAATAATGGCACGGGAATTTGGACCCAGCCGAGTGAGAAACATTTTCATCTGCGCGGAAGTGGAATTTTGTGCTTCGTCGAGAATGACAAAACTGTTGTTCAATGTGCGGCCACGCATATAAGCCAACGGCACCACTTCGATGATCTGAGCCTGCATATACTTTTTGAGTTTTTCTGTGGAAATCATATCGAAAAGCGCATCATAGAGAGGACGCAAATAGGGATCAACCTTTTCACGCAGGTCACCAGGCAGAAAGCCCAGACTTTCCCCTGCTTCAACAGCAGGGCGACAAAGAATAATTCGATCAATTATTTTATCGCGCAAATGACTCAAGGCGATGGCAACCGCCAAAAAGGTTTTACCGGTTCCCGCGGGACCAATCGCAATCACAATGTCATTCTTTTGCGCAGATTGCCAATACACTTCCTGGCCGGGGGTCTTGGGTCGAATCAATCCGGATTTTGTATAATAAATTGAACTTTCGGGTTCTGGAGCCTCAGGGGGATGATTTCGCCAGTCAGAAAAACGTGCCAGATTTTCCATATCTTCGGGCGCGATGCTGCCCTTTCGATTGACCAGAAAGATCAGTTCGTTTATCACTTTATCACCAAACTCGACATCTTCCGGCGTTCCTCTGAGCATAATTTCGTTTCCGCGAGCAATGACTTGAGCATTCAAAAACTTTTCCAGGAAGCGCAGATTGGCATCCTGAGATCCGAAAAAAGAAACGGGATCAATTCCCTTGAGAATAATTCGCTTTTCGACCAGTCCTATTTCTAATGCCACTCCAGGTTATCTCCAATAAAAAACTCTCAGCCTGATGATAACAATCATCAAACCGAGAGTTTCAATGATAAAAAACTAAAAAAATGCCTAGTTCTTGGGAATAACGAGAACCGTATGCGGGAAAATCAAACTCGGGTTATCGCCGATGATATCCTTGTTCTTCTCGTAAATTTTCGTCCAAGAGGCCGGATCCCCAATGACCTGCGGATTTGCCGCGATCTTTTGCAGATAATCGCCTTTGGCCACCAAGTATTCATCCGGACCACATTCACGTTGAATTTTCAACACCCATTCAGGATAAATCAGATCAGGATTTTTAATCTGTTCTTTATTATATGAATAGATGCGCATCCAGTGAGTCGGATCATTGTAAATCTCTTTTTTCCCAGAAATTTTCCAAAGGTAATCACCAACCACGACTGTATAAGGGTCATAGATGGCTTTCGGCATTTTGTTCTTGATCTGGGTCAGTTTGCCTTCAATTGCGGCGATGAGATTTTGCATTTCGGTCAAAGCGGAGACTCGATTCGTTTTGGCAGCAGCCAACTTTTCTTCGATCGCTTTAATTTCATCGCGCTTTTTAAGCAGTTCTTCAGGGGTTAAAGCCAGAAGGCCGTCACATTGTGAATTCAAAGCCTTCAGTTCAGCGCGGAAAGCATCAACTCCGGCTTGGTCAGTGCCTATCTCCGCAAGAATGGCATTCCAAACAGAGGCTGTTTCCGCCTGCACGGCGTCCATTTGTTTTTGAAGTTCTTCATTTTGGGCGCCGCAATCTGCTTTGCCTTTTTCAGCAGCATCTAATCGTTGTTGCCACTGAGCCAGTTGCTTCTCGTACTCCTCCATCGTCATTTTTTCCTGAGCGAAGGAGAGGGAAGCGCCCAGCGTAAAGGCAAGGCATAAAACGAGTGTAAAGAAAATTCGACTAGTTACTCTCATTTAGTTCCCTCCAGGGGGTTTCAGGTTGATGACACATTTTCTTAATTTCCCATGGCTGCAAGACGTTTGGAAACAACATCTTTCTCTTTTTTCATGTCTTCCAAAGCCTGCTTCTTTTCAGTCAACTGGCCTTCGAGCTTTCCACTCTCAGTTTTACAGTCATTCAAAGACTTTTCGGCAGCTAGTGCTGCTGCTTTGGTTTCTTCCAGTTTTTGCAATTGCTCTTCTTTAGCGTATTTGGTACAGCCAGTAAATACAAACGTTACAACCAGCAGTACGGCTACAAAGACAACCAAGGTCCTCATCGCTTTTCTCATTTACGCTACACCTCCTTTCCTGTCCTTTCAATTAATGGTGGTTAATTTATTATTGAGATGAGCTGAAAATCTTGTACTTTAACAGCGTGAGTTGAATTAAGTTTAATGAAAAAACATCTCATTGTCAAGCATAAAATAAGTTTTCCGCTTTATTTTAGCCGACAGGACGTTTCACCGTCTACAAAGCCGATCCTTCAACCTGCTGAAGGATCACTTTTTGATTTTAATGCCCAACTCCACTAATTGTTCTGTATCCACCTCTGAAGGGGCGCCATCCATCAAAGAAGAAGCGCTCGCCGTCTTGGGAAAGGCAATTACATCACGAATGGAATTACGGCCGGATAAGATCATGATCAATCGGTCAAAACCGAAAGCAATGCCGCCATGCGGAGGAGCACCATATTTCAACGCCTCCAGCAGGAATCCGAATTTAGCTTCCGCTTCCTCATCGCTGATCTTCAGAGCATCAAACATCTTTTTTTGTATTTCCTGTTTTGCGATTCTGATGCTCCCACCGGCGATTTCCATGCCGTTTAAAACCAAATCATAAGCGCGCGCCTTGACGTGCCCAGGATCTGAACTCAGCTTGTCTTCATCTTCCGGCACTGGAGAGGTGAATGGATGGTGCAGAGTGACATAACGGTTTCTCTCAGTATCCCATTCGAATAAGGGAAAATCAACAATCCAGGTCAGCGCCAACTGCTTTGGATCAATCAAATCGAGTCGTCTGGCCATTTCATTGCGAAGTTCAGCCAAAATCTGCCTTGCCAAATCTCTTTCTTCCGCACATAGCAACAGCATATCCCCATTTTGAGCGCCGAATGCAGTAATTAATGCCTGACTCTGTTCAGCGTTAAAAAATTTGGCCAAAGACCCTTCCAAAGTCCCTTCCGCAATTTTAATTGCGGCTAAACCGCCTGCTCCACGCTTTTTTGCCCATTCAGCCAGATCATCCACTTGCTTTCTTGAATATCCGCCGCAACCATGGGCGCAAATGCCTGCGACGATTTTACCCGATTTCACGGCGTCTGTAAACACTTTGAATTCAGTATCGCGCACGATATCTGAAACATTGCAGATCTCCATGCCGAATCGCAGGTCGGGACGATCAATCCCGTATTTCCCCACAGCGGTATCATAGGTCATCCGCGGAAAAGGTGTTTGAATTTCTCGGCCCAACACCTCCCGAAAGATTGTAGCGACAAGGCCTTCCATGATACGAAAGATATCTTCTTCATCAATGAAAGACATCTCTATATCAATCTGAGTGAATTCAGGCTGTCGATCGGCGCGAAGATCTTCATCACGGAAACAACGAACAATCTGAAAATAACGATCAAAACCGGAAACCATTAACAGCTGCTTATAGGTCTGTGGTGATTGAGGCAATGCATAGAATTTACCCCGCCATATCCTGCTGGGCACAAGAAAATCGCGCGCACCTTCAGGCGTGCTCTTCATGAGATAAGGTGTTTCTATCTCCAAGAAATCATTGCTGGTCAGATAATTTCGCACCACCTGCGCGGTCTGGTGACGTTGAATGATGCACGCCTGCATCTCAGGACGCCTTAAATCAAGATAGCGATACTTTAACCGAATATCTTCAGAAGCTACATTCTCTCCGATGATATTGATCGGCGGAGTTAAAGAAGAATTGAGAATTTCCATCTCGGAAGCGAGCACTTCGATGGCGCCGGTTTTCATTTTCACATTAACCATTCCGTCCGGGCGATGTTCCACCAACCCTCGGAAAGCCACCACCCACTCATTTCTCAGTCTTTTGGCATCTTCGTAAGCATTGGATTCCGGACGAATATTGACTTGCGTAATTCCATATCGATCGCGAAGATCAATAAAAATAATGCCGCCATGATCGCGTCGAGTCGAAACCCATCCCATAATGACGACCTGAGAGCCGACATTTTGCCGGTCTAATTCACCACAATTATGTGTTCTCTTCCATTTCATACCATAAGCACCTGATGAAAAGTTCAAAGACTGTCCAACTTTATGATTTGGACGGGAAAAAGATATAACAATAAAAAGTAATCAATACAGAAAAACTCAGTCTCGATGATAGAAATCGCGACCCATATCTTTTACAAATCAACCGGTTAACTGCCGCACAAGCAGAGTCGCGAAATACCTACTTACCCAAGCGACTCCATCTGTTTAAAAAAGCCTTGATAAGCTTGATCAGGGGGAGTTTCCTGATGCTGGCGATATAAGAAAGTAAAAAAAGGCTCACGCTTTGGATGAAAAAACCCCATTCTTAAAAGGGCTTCACTTTTCCAGAGCAAGATGAGGTTAAAAAAACTATATTCGATGCTCAAATCAATAGCCATATCATAACGCCGCGTCTTGATCTGTTTGACGAACACGCTCTGTGGCCGGCCATAAAAATTGATGCTCTTCTCATCCAGAGCAATATACTCGATTTGCGGATTCGAGAGTCGAGTGAACAGGAGGTCATTCTGTCCGACAATCGTCAGGCGCCATGCAGGATGATGCCGATGCAGCTGTTCAATCATCTGTTGAGCAAACCGCCCAAAGGCGGGGTTTTCCGGCAGACAGCACAGAATTGAGCCGGCGTTTCTGACAGCCTCACAAATATTCAGAGACGGTGTCTGCTCACGATATTGCTTGCTGGAGCGCAGTATCTTTAATTGTAGAGATTGAAGAAATTGATTTACTGTATTCATGGATAACACTCATATTTTCAGAAAGCTGAATATATGCATCCGAATATTGAAATTCAACATGAAATTGTAATTAGAGACAACGCCAATCAATCTGAAGTGAAAAAACATTATTAGAATGAATTCCGCCATCGGCAGTAAAATCATAAACCATATGATCTCTCTTGACGGATATCCGTAGATTTTTCCGCAACAATAGTGAAAGCTTGGCATACCACCGAATACCGCGGCCATAAAACGTGACGAGCTGCATGGCGCCGGGAAGATCAGATTCCACCTGAAACAACCTGGTGGGAAAACTCACCGCATCAAATGTTGTCCATCTCGTTTCAAATACCGCATTTTTCCAAGTTGCTCTCACTTGCTGATAAATCATGACTCCTAAAGTGTCTGATAACCCATGATATTGAGCGGCATCAGACATCCCGCTAAGATCAATCCGCGATCGCATGAACAATACCGGCGATGGTTGATATTCCAACTGCAACTGTCCCCGTACAGTCGTTTGCCGAGATTGTTTCGTCCTGTCATTGGAAAAAGAATCCTGCACTTTTAGCGCAGTCATTTTACTACTTAATTTTAAGCGAAATCCGACAGTTAATCTCGGGGAATATCGATGCTGCAGAAAAAGAAATCCGTCATGACCGCGTGAAGGCATTGGTGACAACGTGGTCGGCCAAAATGCCTTGAACTGATCCCAGTACCAGGAAAGTGTTGTTCTCCGATCAAGTTGACTGCGAACAGCCATATAAAAACCAGCTTCATTACGGGTCATATCGCCGTCACCAAAGCCGGCAGCGTAGCTGTTTTGAAATTGAGGAGCATAACTCCGCCACAAGATGATCCATTCAACCGGTAAAGTCGTGGACATCAAGCCACAAATCTTGGCCCGACCTTCAGCGCCATTACCAGCGAACTCACCAAATATGGTATGATTGGCTCGAGAATACTTGAAAAAAAAGGATTGGATGCGATTGAATCGCCTCATTAAAGAATGCATATCAAAGCCCGTCCCGTTTTTAAAGTCATGGTCATACTGCTGCCGCATAAAGCTGCTGCCAATATTGACTGACGCAGACGGCTGGATAATCATCATGACGCCCGCTATTCCCTCTTTCAACTGGTCGCGGGCGTCTCGTTCAGAATCGCTCTGATGAATTCCGGTATTGCGCAAGGAAATCACTTTCCCATTACTAATCGTTGCATCGCGCCTATTGTGACCGGCGAAAAGAGAATAACTAAACCATTTAATCTTTTGAGAGATGCCACATCCCCAAAGCGCCAAGTTCTCGTTTGTTGAAAGATAAGGAAACAATCCCTGGCGACGTTTGATTACGGATTCAATAACATCGACGCTTTTGCTCATGCCATTGGGGTTCCCCAAGGCAATCCCCTGACCTGTTTCCGCAGAAAAATGACCCAACATAATGCGGCTTTGCAATGCCTTTAATGAAATCTGCGATGAAAAAAGAGCCAAGTCAACTGGATTTGTTTCGCCGGTGTCCTTTTCAACCAGTGCTCCGGCGCTGAAAAAGGAACCCCAGCTCATTTTCACACGATCGTATGTTTTAATCCTGCGGGAGAAAGTCGACTCCTGCTGTGCTGAGGGAAGAACAAGGCGTAAGCGCTCTTCGATTTTAACTTCTTTCGGGGGTTGAGCAGCTCTGACATAAAAAAAGGTGAATATCCGATCATAAATGGGCACCACACTCCTGATCATTTTCAATTCTGCAACATCGGCAAATAGGCCGTGTTGTTTTCGATAGTTGATGATATCTTCGGCAGTCGCAGGCGGAATCCAAGGAATCGACGCCAATTGATCCTGCGTCACTTTGTTGAGATTCAGCGGATGTTCTTCAAGTTCCTCTAAATATTCAACCACAGCAGTCGGCTCACGATTTCCTTCTTCATTGATTAATGTCTCGATGTCGATTTTTGACTCCTGAGCATAAAGCAACTCGACAAAGAACCAAACGAACATCGATAATGCAGGATTCTTTGCCATGACATTAATCCCCCCGGCCAAAGCGGATAGCGGCCATGTGAGTTGTCCCTAAATCAATGTGTTGAGAAAATCCATAATCAAAATGGAATTGAAGAATATGGATGCTAAACCCGAGCGAGAATCTCTCCGGCTGCTCACCCGCCCCACAGAAAAAAGAGAGGCTTTTGACTGGTTGATAGTAAATGCCGCAGCGAACATCAAGTTCAGTAATGACGTCCTTGGACAGACTTGCAAATATCTGTAGATCATTCCGGGCGCGGATCGCAAATCCGACAACCATTTGTTGAGGCGCAGGCTCCCGTTTTCTGCCGATCGTTGTTCTGGTTAGATTTTTAATGGCACCGCCGGCATCACACCGTGCCGAAAGATGAAGGCGCCACCCCACATCGAGCAAAATGACACGAGTTTGTCCATATTTTTGAACGGCTACAGTCCCGTATCGGATCGCCGCCCCCATATCGATCGAGTGATAAAAAGAACGAGCAATCCCCAGACAAATCTGATGTTCATGATAGAGGTCATTTCCCAAATGAGTGAATCCTGCGGCGGCGGCTCCTTTTCCCCTACGATAACCTGTTGAAAAACAACCCACATTGATCTCAGCGATTTCATAGGGATGATAAAAAGAGCCCAACCATTCGAATCCGCTGGAATCCGCCAAGAGACCTGACGGATTAATAAAAAGACTTTCAACACCCAAGTTCACACCCGCAACGCTGCCTGCCAGTGCAAAGGCGCGTCCGCTGTAAAGCAACTCTTCAAAACTGCACTCACCCGTCTCAAAAGTCAGCAGCGTCAGGATCAAGGAACCGATCATGGGCATTGGTCGTTTAGTTTCATGAAAAAGTAATCGCTTGACAAAGAGCTTAAAAAATTGAATATTTAACCAGTGCTGAACAATCCTTTCAGCGATAGCGATAAATTGGAGTTTTTTATGCATAATCATCCCCCTGTTCATAAGACTGATTGGTTATGGTTTTTAGCCACAATGATGACCTTCAGTTCTGTCAGCGCTCAGCGCATTGAATCCAAAGTAGAAACCGATTTACGAACTCTCCCGCAGGAGCGCCAGGATAAGCTGCAGGATTTTGCCGACAAAACCATGCATTTCCTGGACAGTTCACCATGGTGTGAAGACAAATGGAATACCCCCGTCAATATAATGGTGACCTTACGCCTTGAGGATATGAGTCAGGGCGCTGAACAACGATTTAAAGGCACCATCATTATCAGCAACAGTTACGACATTCAATTCTCGGACCAGCGATGGCGTTTTGCTTATCAAAGTGGAGACCCCATTCAGTTCAATGAGAATAATCTTGATTCCTTTACCAGCGTCATGGCTTTTTATATTTATCTCATTCTCGGTGGAGAATTAGATAAATGGGGAACCATGTCAGGTTCATCTTATTATGAAAAAGCGCGCAATGTGGCAGAACAAAGCAAATTTGGCCTCGGTCGATTCATCGAAGGATGGGATCGACGTCTGGAATTGGTAAACTATTTTCTCAGCGATCGTCACAAACCCTTTCGTGAAATGGTGGATTACTACTTTTACGGTTTATCCTATACCAGCGAGGATAATGAAAAGGCCAGAAAACATTGCTCAACGGCCATTCAAAAGCTTGACAGGATCATTGCTAATGATCCTGAGAATGAATACGCGCGAAATTTCATCAAAGCTCATTATCAGGAAATTGTTGAAATTTTTCGTAGAGCAAAAAATAAAGAACCCCTTAGAACCATGTTGGTACTCGATCCGGATCACGAACGCATTTATCGAGACATATTGGAACGCTGACTGTCGCTTGAGCATCCAGTCTTTATATGACTACTGATTATTCTATAGATTCCTCCTGCTCGTTTAACATCCTGCAAACTGCAATTCATCCATCTATTTGGTCGAAATCATTTGCACATCATGCACGAACAAGTGTTGCGGGATGGCTTACAGTTTGCGGCTCCCCGGTTTTACCACCGAGATACCTTGAGCGCATAATGGACATTGATCCGCTTGATAGGTCTGGACATCCATTTGAAAAACAGAATAGGCAGGTTCAGTAAAGATTTTTTTACCGCCGCTGCGATCGACAATAAAGCCGACGCCGGCGACTTCCGCACCGGCGCCCTTTACCAGCTCCACAACCTCCAGCACCGATCCTCCTGTGGTCACCACATCTTCCACCACCAACACACGTTCATCTCGTTTTAACTCAAAGCCGCGACGAAGACTCATCACACTGCTTTCTCGTTCAGCGAACATTGCACGACAACCCAAAAGTCTTGCACATTCCTGGCCGACAATTAAACCTCCAATGGCCGGTGACAGAACACAATCGATTTTTTCATTTTTAAAATTCTTGACAATCTCCAAACAAAACAATTCGGTGTACTGAGGATACTGTAGTACTCGGGCGCATTGAAAATAGTGCGGACTGTGTAGACCGGAGGTCAGCAGAAAATGTCCATTGAGAAGCGCACCGGATTTTTCAAAAATTTCCAAAGCTTTTTCTTTTTTCATACAAGCACCCGAAAATTTATTTACTGGTTACGCGCGGAATTGAGTTGATCCCGCGCTGTTTTTGCTTCTACTGCCGCCTTTAACGCAAAATCAGCATTTGCAGAAGCGTAAATGATCGCTCGGCTTGAATTAAACAAGGCCATTGACTTTTGTTGATTTGTCCCGAACTTGACCGAAGCTTCCAGATCACCACCCTGGGCGCCGATACCGGGGATGAGCAGGGGCAATGCCGGCGCCAAGCTTCGCACACGCGCCAATTCTTCCGGATGGGTTGCCCCCACCACCAAGCCGCAGTTGTCTCTGCTGTTCCAGTCATTGACCGTGATCGCAACTTTTTCGTAAAGAGCAATTTCACGATTTGAAAAGTGCTGAAAATCTTTTGACCCCGGATTGGAGGTCAAACAGAGAAAAAAAGCCCCTTTTTGTTCATGACAAAGAAAAGGCTCTGCTGAATCATACCCCATATAAGGATTCAGCGTCACCGCATCAGCGCCCAGATCATCAAATAGAGCTCGCGCGTACATTTGAGCGGTGTTGCCGATGTCGCCACGCTTGGCATCGGCGATTCGGATGACATCGGGCGGAAGATATTCGAAGGTTTTCTTTAATGCCCGCCATCCCTCCAAACCGTAAGCTTCATAAAATGCCAGATTCAGCTTGAAAGCACAGGCAAATTCGATTGTTGCGTCAATGAGCAATTTATTAAACATAAAAAATGGTTCGGCAGCGGTGCGAACACTCTGCGGCAGCTTTTCGAGAACCGGATCCAACCCGACACAAAGCATTGAATTTTTTCTGCCGATGATTTCATCGACTCTGCCATTGAAATTCATAGTCACCTGTTAAAATAAAAATGTTCATCGCCAATATCGCCGGCGTGAAAAATCTCATCGACATTCTCAAAGATGCGATGTACGGCCATGGATAAAAATCCATGAGTATCGGCAATAATACCGCATCGAAATGGGCGCATGATCATGCCCCCATCATTTAATAATGTCTACGCCCATATATTTGCGTAGTGCCGTCGGCACGACAATCGTTCCTTCATCCGTCTGGTAGTTTTCCATAATCGCGATTACCGTGCGCGGCAGAGCGAGACCGGAACCGTTAAGCGTGTGAACATATTCAGGTTTGGCGCCTTTTTCACGACGAAAACGAATGTTGGCGCGACGCGCCTGAAAATCAACAAAATTGCTGCAGGATGAGACTTCAAGCCATTTATCCATCCCCGCAGCATAAACCTCGATGTCGTAGCATTTGGCTGCGGCAAAACTCAAATCACCGGTCGCCAGGGTGACGACGCGATAGGGCAATTGCAGCAATTGGAGCACCTCTTCAGCATTCTGCAGCAGGGTTTCCAATTCATCCCAGGAATCCTCAGGTTTGACAAATTTAACCATTTCAACTTTGTTGAATTGATGGATGCGCACCAGTCCGCGAGTATCTTTACCATAAGCACCTGCTTCGCGTCGGAAACAGGGAGTATAAGCCGTGTATTTGATCGGCAGAGAATCGCCTTCGATCGTCTCTTCGCGATGGAGATTTGTAACCGGCACCTCTGCCGTCGGGATCAGAAATAAATCATCCAATTCACAGCGATACATATCCTCTTCCAATTTGGGAAGCTGGCCGGTGCCGAACATGGCCTCACGTTTGGTGACAAACGGCGGGAATATTTCCGTATAGCCGTGCTTGTCGACGTGGAGATCAATCATAAAATTAATCAAGGCTCTTTCCAATTTGGCGCCCAATCCGCGATAGCTCACAAAAAATGAACCGGACATTCTCGAAGCGCGCGCAAAATCAATCAAAGCCAACTTTTCCGCAATCTCATAATGAGGCAAAGGCTTGTAATCCATTTGCGGCAATTGGCCCCATTGTTTGACGACCTTGTTGTTCTTTTCACTCCCAATGGGCACAGATTCATGAGGAATGTTGGGAATGCGGATCTGAATCTCGTAGATTTGGGTTTCGACCTGCTTGAGTTCGTCGTTCATTTTTTTGATCGTCTCGGCCAGTCGGGACATTTCGGCAATGACCTCTGTCGTTTCTTGTCGGGCCTTTTTCATTTCACTGATTTGCTGTGTAACTTTATTCTGTTCGGCTCGCGATGTTTCAACTTTATTGATCAATTGCCGACGTTGTGCATCAAGCGCCATGAAATGATTCAAGTCAACATTTGCCCGTTTATGCTCAATTGCCTGACGAACGATTTCACCATTTTCGCGTATGAACTTGAGATCTAGCATACTCTCCTCATGATTATTGTCCTTTAAAGCGCAGCATTACATAAATAGTGTAGAACATGATACGAAAATCGAGACGAAGTGATATATTATCGATATAATATAAATCATAATCCAGTTTTTCTTTTACCTCTTCGATTGTTGTATCATATTTTCCCTTTACTTGTGCCCAACCTGTGATGCCCGGCTTTACTTTCAGCCTTCGGGTGTAGTAAGGATATTCTCGTTTTAGTTTTTCAACAAAATAAGGTCGTTCTGGTCTTGGCCCGACGATGCTCATATCGCCCAACAGCACGTTAAACAATTGTGGAAATTCATCAATTCGAACCTTGCGGATGAATCGTCCCACACGGGTGATGCGAGGATCTTTCTTGCCGGCCCAAATTGGTCCGGTATAGCGTTCGGCATCTTTAATCATCGAACGAAATTTATAAACAACAAATATTTTGCCGTTTTTCCCCACTCTTTTCTGCTTAAAAAATATCAGGCCCGCCGAATCAATTTTAATCAGCAAAGCGAAAAGCAGCAGGATAGGCGACAATATCAGGATGGCCATGAATGAAAAAGCGACGTCGATCAGACGCTTGATCTTTTTCTCCCAGGGCGGCATGAGCTCGGGATGGATTTCAATGAGAGGAAATCCGTAAATTTGCTGGGTGCGCGCCTGGCCAAGAACGATACTGTATAAATCGGGCTCAATTTTGATTCGCAAGGACAAATCTTCGCACAGGCCGATGACCTGGAAAACATGTTTTTCAGGAATCTTGCCGAGAGATAATATCACCTCTTCAATTTGATATTCAGCCGCTACTGCTCCCAGATTTTTTAAATGACCCAACACCGGCAATTCCCCATGCTTCTCGCTCACATTCTTTCTGTCCAATGCGATAAATCCGACAACCTCGTAGCCCAAAGCGGGATACTTGAGAATTTTATCGGCGAGGTCACGCGCCTTTTTATTCCAGCCGACGATGACGATCTTTCGCCGTCCATAACCGGCCTGGAGCATACCCCGCTGCACCGAATGGAGCAAAATTCTACCGCCCCCGACTAACAGCATCATGAACAGCCAATAACTCAAAATCAGCATTCTACCGACCGTCGGTTGAAACGAGAAATCCTGCTCGGGCTCGAATGTCAAAATGAAAATGATGAATATCCCCAAACTGACGGCCTTGAAGACGGCGATCAATTCATCAAAACGCGATTTTGTGTACCATGACTGATAGAGGCCAAGGAAGAGGAACAGCACCAGCCAATAGCCATAGAGAATCAGGGAAATTTGAATTAAAAAGGAGACATCTTTCTCCACCAGCAGCTGCGTCGCTCTCCGCAAATGGGCGAAAATAATAAAGGCTATATGAACAGTAAAGAAATCAACACCCAATAAATATAATTTTTCACTGATCTTCTGCATACCCATCATCTATAGGTTTTAGCCAATCCTACCCAAAAACCCAATCCCCAGCTGATATGCATAGTGAGAAAAACAAAAGGCAAAATGAACAGATATTTTCCGCTTTTGTTCTTCAAACTGGTAAAGATGGACCCCCAACAAATATAAAATGCATAAAGGATTGTTAAAATCCCGAGCAGCAGTCCGAAAACAGGCAGATGAAAACTGGCGAAAGCGAGGATGATGATCGCCAGAATGAACAGCGGAGGCAATAGATGAATGGCTTTCACAGCATCCTGGTGTTTTTTGATCACATTCACTCGCAAAATACCATAGTTAAAAAACTGTTTGAATAGCCGACCGAGTGTTTTTCGCGGATAATAATAAGAGATGATCTCAGGAGTATAAAAAATCTTGTGACCGGCCTTCCGAATTCTCCAGTTGAATTCAGCATCTTCGGAAATATGCAACTCTTCATCAAAATAACCGATCTCTTCAAACAATTCCTTGCAATAGGACGCATAGACGACTGTATCAACGAACCGCTTTTTGGGCAAAAATCGATAAGGTGCGCTGGGAATGCCGAAAAAAGATCCCATCGCCAATCCGATGGCGCTCTGCAGAAAGGTTTCACCCACATTGAGCTGCGTGCCGCCGACACATTTTACATTCAGCTCATTCATATAATGAATATTCAAACGGACGAAATCTTGATGAATTTGCGTGTGTGCACCCAGAATGATCACCACACTGCCCTGAGCATTCCGGGCGCCGATATTCAATGCGACGGGAGTCCTTTTCTGAGGATTGTCTAAAAGCCTGATATTCGCATGCTCTTTTGCAAGCTCAGCCACGCGTTCTCGGGACCCATCCCGCGACATCCCATCGACAACAATGATTTCAATCAACTCCACCGGATAGGATTGATCGAGAATCGACCGGATACATCTGGCAATAGCATCCGTTTCATTGAGCATGGGGATGACTATCGAAACTCGGGGTAGTGATTGTTTCACTGTGGGATGCGACAAATAACCTCCATCATTTTTGGTACGGAGGCCAGGTATAAGGCCTCTCATAAAAACCCGGATAACATTTCAGCTCGTCAACTCTTTTGATGATTTTCGCCGGCGTTCCGGCAACCACCATATGATCAGGAACATCTCTGGTGACGACTGAACCCGCACCGACCAGAGTATTCTCACCAATCGTAACTCCGGGCAAAATGGTACTGTTGGCGCCGATGCGTGCCAATCGTTTAACCGTCACTCCTCCCAGACATTCCAAATAGCGCTCGCATTTCATGGGATGCGGATCATCCGTAAACACAACATTGGGACCAATAAACACATCATCTTCAATGGTCACCATTTCGAGAAAACATAGTGAATGTATACGTACCCGATTGCCGATCCGATTGCCGAATTCGAGCACTGCATTCGTTCCGATGCTGACATCGTCGCCGACGATATTGTCTTCGCGAATCGACGCTCCCTGCCCTGTCTGCAGGTTGTCGCCGAAAGTTGAACCGGCATAAATGGTCGTAAATGGCCGAACGACGCCATTCCGACCAATCACCAAAACCAGTTCGCCGGGATTCTTGCCGCGTGGAGGTTTACCCAGAATGCTGGGCGCCTGAATCAATGTTCCTTCGCCAATCTGAACATTTTCATAAATGGTGCAATTTGCTTCTATCTGTGCTTTGGTTGTATTCATCGCTTCAACTCCACAACAACGCCTCCCCTTCTCATTGATAATTCAGCGGCTTCCAATGCCGCCACCACTCGCAGGCCGTTATCTCCATCTGTCTTGGGTTTAAGATTTTTCTGGCAGCACTCGATAAAATGGCGCATCTCCCGATTGAGCGGCTCAAACGTTTCTAAATGAGGACTGACAACATCGCCTGTGCGATAACTCAATTGAAACTCGCCAAAGGTTTCCGGATCTTTGTAATTCACGCCCTTGTCATAAATTTTAACCTTTTCGAAATTCTCGGTATCATCGTACACCAACATCTTTTCGCTGCCCACTATGGTCGTGCGCCGCAACTTGCTGGGTGAGAGCCAACTCACCTGCACATTGGCGATGCAGCCGGAAGGAAATTCAAGATTGATAAAGGCGACATCCGGGATATTCTTTTGCACATAATCTTTACCCATCGCTGATACCCGAACCGGCTCCTCGGTCAACCAGTAGAAGATGCTGGAAAAATCATGCGGCGCCAGGTCCCAAATGACACTGACATCTTTTTGATGCAGACCCAAGTTCACACGCGAGGCACTAATATAATAAATTTTTCCCAATTCTCCACGATCGATCAATTCCTTAATTTTGATCACAGGCGGACTGTATTCAAAAGTGTGTCCCACCATAATCACTCGATTTTGTGCTTTTGCCAACTCGACCAATTCTTTCGCTTCGGCAGTAGAAGCGGTAAACGGCTTTTCGACAAACACATGTTTCCCGGCATTCAGACATTCTTTCGCCAGCGGATGATGGGTCGACACCGGCGTAGCGATGACGACTCCGGCGATTGAAGGATTATCCAGAATATCACGAAATGCCGTGGTTGTTTTTAATGCAGGATAGCGTGACTTTATTTTATTGACTTTGGCTTCATTGAGGTCGCAACAAAATAGTTGTTCGCATAAATTCGATTCATACAAATTGCGTACGAGGTTAGGACCCCAATATCCCAAACCAATTATCCCGATATTCATTTTCTCTCCTCTCTAGTGGATCTGTTCATACAGTTTTAAGAGTTGTTTTGAGGTTTCTTGCCAATGATATTTTTCGAACACCATCCGTTTGCCGTTTTGACCGTAAGGCACTGATGAATGATGCATTTTGATCACTGACCGAGCAAAATCCTGCTCATCATCGGAATGGAAGACTTCTCCACACCGGCATTCGGTCACAATTCTTTTCAATGGCGCCGCATCCGAAGTCAGTACCGGCTTTTCAATCAGCATATACTGAAAGAGCTTATGCGGCAGCGTCGTATCATTGGCCGCATTTGACGGTTGCGGTATGATACAGATTTTGCTCGCTGCCATATATGAAGCGACCTTGACAAAGGGAACCCAGCCGACAAAACCGACTTGATTTTCGAGGCTTTCTTTTTTCGTCAGCGTCTGCAGATCCGGCATATTTTTACCGTTGCCGACCAACAGCAGGTGGGCGTTGGGAACATCGTTGCGGATCAATTTCATCGCTCGAATGGCGGTTTCCAGACCTCGATCGCTGCTGAAAGAACCCAAATAAAGAATCATGTACAACGACTGATAACGATCGAAAATCTCCTTGTCGATCGGCAAATGAAGGAATTCATCAACATCGACGGTATTCCCGACGATCGAAATTTTATTCGACGGGATACCCTCCCTGATCAAATTATCCCGCTGTTCTTCGACAACCACAATGATGCGTGCAGCCAGCTTGAGCACCAACCGATTCAACAGATTGGCGACAACGGGGCTTTTTATCAAGCGTTGAATGCCTTTCTGTTGAGAGGCCCAATTGGCCATGGCCGCCGGATAATTTTCATGCATATCATAGATGACCGGCATATGAAGCAACCTGCCGACGAGTACCACCAATGGGGCCAACGGCAGATCATGAACATGGAGAATATCGATATTGTGCCTGATGATGCATTTAAGCGCATACCAGAGCCAGAGTGGACTCAGGAATAGCGGCAAGCGCAGAAATTTTGACCATCCCGCAGGCAAATAGGAGAAAGACGGCAGTCGAATGACCTGCGCTCCGTCGACAACTTCCAGCGCAGGCATTTTCCTGCTATTATTGCACAACAGGAAAAGCTGATGATCCGCTCCCACCAAGGCTCTTATTTCTTTGGTCAAACGAATATCCGGAGGATAATCGCTCTGCAGCAGCATAAGAATCTTTTTTACTCGCATCGCCATTTCGTTTTTCGCCATCACTCGAAAAACTTGATTATCATTTCGGCCACAAAAGCAATTTCCTCTTCTTTCAATTGCTCTGACATCGGCAGAGAGAGGAGCTGCTCAGCATAGCCATCGGTCACAGGGAAATCACCCTTTTTATAGCCGAGGGTCTTGTAGGCATTCTGCAAATGACAGGGGATGGGATAATGAATGCCCGTATAGATTTGGTTGGCATTCAAAAATGCCTGCAATTCATCACGCCGAGGGGTACGAATCACAAACAGATGATAAACATGTTTGGCGTCCGGCATCTCTTTCGGCAAGGTGATCTGCGGCACCTTCTTGAGGTATTTTCGATAGAGTTCTGCACAATGGCGACGCATAGCTGTCCATTGATCCAGGTGTTTCAATTTGACATCCAACACCGCACCTTGGATACCTTCCAGGCGATAATTATGACCAATGATCTCATGATGATACTTTTCCGGCATTCCATGATCGCGAATCATCATGATTTTTTTGTACAACTCCGCATCATCGGTGGTGACGGCTCCACCCTCACCGTAGGCGCCGAGATTTTTCCCGGGATAAAAACTCCAACATCCCATAATGCCGAAAGTTCCGACAAACTTGCCGTTGAGTGTTGACAAATGCGCCTGGGCACAATCTTCGATCAAAAATAATTTATGCTGGTCGGTAATTCGTTTTATCGCATCGATGCGGGCAGGTTGACCATATAAATGCACAGCAATCACCGCTTTGGTTTTGGGAGTGATCGCAGCTTCTATTTTATCCACATCCATGTTATAATAATCCGGATCACAATCGACAAAAACGGGCGTCGCTCCGGTCAGGCTCACCGATTCGGGAGTGGCAAAAAACGTGTTTGCAGGAACGATCACCTGATCCCCCGCCTTGATATCCAGCGCCATCAATGCAGCATGCAGAGCGGCAGTGCCTGAATTCACGCCGATGCAGTATTTGCTTTGATGCCTTTCAGCAAAATGCTCCTCGAAAGATTTGACAAAAGGGCCGGCAGCGAATGCAGTACGCTCCAAAACCTGATGAATCGCATCATCAATTTCATTTTTAATAGAATAATATTGCGCTTTAAGATCAAGAAAATTGACTTTCATTGGATACTCCCTGTTTTCATGAATCGAGTCGGTTAGCGCTATTTAGTCGTCGTAATGAAAAAAGAAAAGAAACCTCATCCTTGGAAACGATTTTAAACAGAAAAAGGAACAGGACAAAGACAACACTGCTGATCATTAAATTAAAAATCCACGGTACTCGATAGATGAGGTACTGCACCGCTATGAAAGCGAAAAGAAGCAGTAGCAGACGGTACTCGATGATCTTTTTTATTTTTAATTTCGTAAACATTACAAAAAGAAACATTAAAAATATTGATCCTGCGGTTAGTAATCTGGCATAACTTGAACCAAGAAAACTGAAGCGGGGGATGAGAATGATATTCAATAAAACATTTATACCCAAAGAAATGGCCAAAATCCACGTCATCGTCTTTTGACGATTCATCGAGATGAAAAAATCAACGAAATAAAAGTTAAAAAAATTAAGCCCTAATGCAAGCACCAATATCCGAAACGGCGCAATGGCATTCACATATTGTTCAATATACAACGTTTTAATGAGCGACTCCGCATTGACGGCCAGAGGAATGCTCAACAAGACGGCCAGAAGGAAAATAATTTTCGTCCCGGTATAAAAGATCTGCATAAATTTATCGTGATCACTGGAGTGGTATTTGGAAAGAAGCGGAAAAATGGACAAGGTGAATGAAGTCGAAAAAAACATCAGCGGATAGACCAGGCGAATGGCTGCGGAAAACACGCCGACCTCCCCTTCGCTCACCATGCGGGATAACATCAGGATATCGATTTTGGTCGTCAGAATGGAGAAAAAGAGATAAGCGGCGATCGGCAGCGACTCCCGCAGCATTATTTTAATCATTTTTATCGCATCGGAAAAATCAGGAACAGTACTTTTGAAAAACTTGAAGAGCATCAACAGGCATCCCGGCAGGTTGGTCGCTGTATAAATCAGAGCAATCGTGATCATGGAAGGATGAGTAAAATAAATAAGAAAGTAGAAAAGCGCAGCAAAGAGAACATTGTCCAGAATCGTAAACAGCATAGGATAAAACATGCGGAGATCGGCCTGGAACAGGGTCTCAAAAATTGTGCGCGTCGAAGACAACTTGGAAGAGATTAACAAATTAAAAGCAATGATCCCAATGGCGATTTTGGTATCCTGCGAATAATTTGAAAACACTGAAATTAAAATGGATGTGATAAAGGCGAGAGATGTGACGCAGGCTTTCAGCAACAGACCGCTGCCGATCACCTGACGACGATTATGCCTGGCAGCAGCAAGCTCGCGTACAACCACCTGATTAATGCCAAAGTTGGCGATGATATCAAAGGTCGCAATGTAGGTAATGGCAATGGTAAATCTGCCAAAGGCGACATCTCCCAAGTAATTGGCAATCGCAATAAAGACAAAAAAGGTGATGAATAAATTCAATCCTTTTGCCACATAAATCGAAAACGAGTTCTTGATGATTTTTGTCTTGGTGTCCGTCATGCGTTTAATTATGCTTATTGGTCGACAATATCCCTGACGCCGCCAATGCCGTTCCCATAAAGAACCAAATGCGACGATTATCATTCAGATCGCCACTGAATAATGCCGCGAGAAGCAGATAAACGGTACCCATCACTAATGAGAGGAGGAGAATTCTGTTTTGTTGATCCAAGTCCTTCAATTTCTTCACGATGACTGCAAAAACGGCATAAAAATGCCATAAGAGCAGGAAAAGTCCGACCAGCCCCAACTCACAAAAAACCTCGATCACCATATTGTGAGGATACAACCTCACATCCATGCCATAGAATAAACTCGAAAAGCCGCCGACGCCAATTCCAAAAAGGAGATGGAGGGGACTTGACAAGGCTGCAGAAAGCGCAGCTTTCCATGCAAATAAGCGGGTATTGATGGTGTAGGCTGAATGCGTTTGAGAGACGACGTCCGAACCGCCGCCGAATAGATCAACATAACGGCTGGTCACCTGTTCCGGCAGCAGTAAAAATAAAAGCAGAGCGAAAAATATGCCCAGGAGAATGCGCGATATGATCTTTACAAAATGAAGCGCACGGAAATGATAAAGGAATAGGATGATCAAAGAGAGGACAAAGCTCAGCATCGGGCCACGAGAATTCGTCACCAGCATGGTAGCCGAATAAAGCGCAACCAAAGCCATGGCTGTCAGTTTCTCTGCACGCTTGTGCAAAATCGGCAGTAATGTAATAAGCAAAATATTGATGGAGCCAATCCAATTGGCAAAACTGATCGGATTCACACCCAGAAATGAAGCTCTATAGCTGTAGAGAAAATCCCCACGCAGATATGCCCGCGTCAGCGTCACAATGGTAAAAAGCGAGACCACGGCAGTTATGCCCACCATGAATACACCAAACTGCTGCAAGTCCCGCCGGCCTCTTATCCCCCAATAAGCGAACAAAAACAGCGTCCAATTAAAGGCGAGAAAACTGCCTGCTTTGAGCAAGCCATATTTTGGCGAGGGTGTATAAAACAAAGCCAATAACATGGCCAATGAAAAAAAAACCAAAGGAAAAAATCCGTCGATTCGGGGGAGGTAAAAGAGATCGCCGGTGAGCAGCCAATGGCTGATAAGGACGCAAAATGTCATCAAAAAAATAAATGTTGTAAAATCCACCGAACTGAACAAGGCGACATTTTCGGTCAGCCATTCTTTGAAAATACCGGAGGAGAACGCCAGAATCAAACATAAAATCGGATAACGGAAAAGTACAACCGAACCGGCAAACACAAACACCAGTAATACAAGCTTGATCAGAGAAAGTTCAAAGGCCAGTAATGACGCCGCCACGCCGGCAAGTATGGAAATCAAGATAAAGAATTTTTCAGACCTGTTCAGTGCGACTATTTGACTGTTATAATTCATAAAGAGAGTCGCGCCTACTTTTTCCGCCAGAACATCATATCTTTTTGGAGTGAAGAATAAATATTCATGATCTTCTCGTATCGATCAAAATCTTTTTCCCGTAAAAGATTCAACTGCATTCTATATATGACCAATGCGCAATAGATCATGAATGCCACAATCATACTGACTGCGACCATCACCATCCGCTTGGGCTTTGTTTTGAGTTCCGGCGGCACCGCAGGATCCAGAATTTGGACTGTCGGTGTGTCTTTCTCCTCCTGTATTTTGGCCTGTTCATATTGTGGATAAATGAATTCCAGCAGCATTTCCTGGATTTTAACGGATCGGAAGAGCCGCGCATAGTCTAATCCAATGGTGGGGATATTGCCAAACGGGATGAGCATCTCATTATTGGCTTTTCCACTGGCGAAAGCTTGGCTCTTTTGTTTCAGGTTGTTATATTGTGACTGTAGTTGTTTGAGTTCATTTTGGGCGCGCCGCAGCTCCGGATGAGATGGACTTTTCTCCAACGATAACACCCCGAC
>Ga0105103_10000333_pt1 | contig 26518 bp, 24 predicted proteins | sample PPLLaktember2015_2_FD_79107 | JGI IMG/M metagenome (GOLD analysis project Ga0105103, IMG submission 79107) | Freshwater sediment microbial communities from Prairie Pothole Lake near Jamestown, North Dakota, USA - PPLs Lake P7 Core (6) Depth... | ecosystem: Environmental > Aquatic > Freshwater >...
GAAGCCGTTGGCCATGGCCTTCTCCCGCGCCGTCACGCTCGTTGGACCTTCGGGGGCCGGTCAGCTGGCTAAGATGGTCAACCAGACCTGCATCGCCGGCCTGGTGCAGGGCCTGGCCGAGGCCATCGCCTTCGGCGAGAAGGCCGGGCTGGACATGAAGCAGGTGCTGGAGGTCATCGGCAAGGGTGCGGCGCAGAGCTGGCAGATGGACAACCGCGGCCCGACGATGGTGGACGACCGCTTCGACTTCGGCTTCGCGGTCGACTGGATGCGCAAGGACCTGGGCCTGGTGCTCGACGAGGCCCGGCGCAACGGCGCACGACTGCCGGTCACCGCGCTGGTCGACCAGTTCTACGGCGACGTGCAGCGCATGGGCGGGGGTCGGCTGGACAGTTCCAGCCTGATCAAGCGCCTGCGCGGCTGAGCGCCCCGCCTATTTGCCCGGCGCGGAGGCCGGCGGCGCCGCTGGCGTCGTGGAGGGTGGGACCGGCATTGCCGCCAGCTCGGCCGGCGTGATGATCTCGAATACCTTCACCACCTTCTGCACGCCGCTGACCGAGCGCGCCACAGTGCCCGCCACGTTGGCTTCGGCTTCGGTGACACGGCCCATCAGATAGACGATGCCGCGCTCGGTGACGACCTTCATCGACGCGACCTGCAGTTCCTTGGCATCGACGAACGCGGCTTTCACCTTGCCCGTGATGAGCGTGTCGTTGGACTGCTGGCTGAAGCTGCTGTTCGGCATGACCGCCAGTTCGTTGACCACGGCGCGCACGTTCTCCACCTTGGCCACCGCGGCCTCGACCTTTGCTCGATCGGCCTCGGTAGGCACCTCGCCGGTGAGCAGCACCACGCGGTTGTAGCTGCTGGCATTGACATGGGCGCGGTCGACGACGGCAGCGCTGATGGCACTGGCCGCGCGCAGGTCGATCGTCTGGTCGTCGACCTGGGCGCCGGCGCTGCGCCGATCCACCGCCATCATCGTGCCGCCGACCATGGCGCCGCCGACAACGGCGACGCAGCCGCCGAGCACGCCACTGATCGCCAAGCTGGCCAGCAGTGCACGGCCCAGGCCGCTCCGCAAGGTTGGATTGTTCATAAAGGGTCCTGTTCTCCCATCAGTTGCAGGTCGACCGCGTCGCACAGGCAGTGCAGCACCAGCAGTTGCATTTCAAGTACGCGCGCGCTTCGGTCGTGCGGCACGACCACCATCACATCGGTTTCGCCGAGTGCATCGCGCAGCGCCAGCGCGCTGCGCCCGCCAAGCACGACGACGACCATGTCGCGCGCATGGCCGGCTTCGATGCCGGCCCTGAGTGCTTCTTCCTGGCCGAGCGCGTCGATCAGCAGCAGCACGTCGCCACCCTGGCCCAGCGCCTGCACCTGCTTGGCGAAGACCTGGTCGACCGCATCGCGTGTGGCCAGCGCGCCAAGCAGCACGCTGTCGGACGCCAATGCCAGCGCCGCCAGTCCCGGGCGGTCACGCTCGAAGCGGCCCACGAAGGCGGCGCAGAAATGCTGCGCCAGCGCAGCACCCCCGCCGAGACCGCCGACGAGCAGCTTGCCACCCGCGGTGATGCAGCCGATCAGCGCCTGCGCAGCATCGACAATCGGCCGTGCGAGGCTTTCCGCGGTCTGGTATTGAAGGTCAGCGCTGTCGAAGAACTGCTGCTGTATGCGCTGCTCAAGCATGACCATGCATCATATGACACGACTTTGGTGCACCGGTTCCGCCGGTGCCACTGCAGGTCCTGATCCGGGCTGGCCAGCCTCGGGGTGCCCAGCCAAGGCGGCTTCTGCTGCCCTTGTCAAGGCTCCGCCTTCGACCGGTCAGGCCGTGTGTGCAAGGACCCGGCAGCGGCGACACGATGCCGCGGTCGCCCTTGCGGGCCGGCGTTGTCCGCCATCAATGCCGACGACGATGACCCAGGTGCAGACTGGCGGCATCCCGATGAAGCCATCCGACCTGACCACGACTTGCCAGCCACGTTCTGCGGCACGCCCCGCCCGGGATGGCCGGAGTCTACTTAGCGCCGCCAGCAGCTGGCTTCGCACCGGCAGGGCGGCGCCCGGCCTTGCCAGGCTGCTGCTGGGCCTGGCGATCGTCCTGGTGCTGGCGCCGAGCATCCCGTGGGCCGCGGACGTGCGAGCCGCGGCGGAAGCGGCGTCTGCGCCGCGCGCGATGCCGCCATCCGTGGCGCCGCGTACCGTCATGGTGTTCGTGCGTGAGGGCTGTCCGCATTGCGCCGACGCCAAGGCCTGGCTGGCGCAGCTGGCGCCGCAGCGACCCGACCTGCGGTTCGTGCTGCGGCCCGTCGACAGCGATGCACAGGCACGGCAGGACCTGTCCGCGCTGTCGCGCGCCGCCGGCGTCTGGCCGCCGGGTGTGCCGACCTTCGTGGTGGATGGCCGCGTGCTGGTGGGCTTCGACGATGCCGAACATGCCGGGCGCGAGTTGCTGGCTCTGATCGACCGGCCCACGACCACGCCGCCAACGCCGCAGGACGGCGCGCGCTTCGGTTCGCTCAGCGCGTCCCGACTCGGCTTGCCGCTGTTCACGCTGGCGCTGGGGCTGCTTGACGGCTTCAACCCGTGCGCGATGTGGGTGCTGCTGTTCCTGCTGTCGGTGCTGGTGCGCCTGAAGGACCGGCGCCGCATGGCACTGGTGGCCGGCACCTTCGTCCTGGTCAGCGGCGCGGTGTACTACGCGTTCATGGCCGCCTGGCTCAACGTCTTCCTGGCCGTCGGCCTGTCGAATGCGCTTCGCATCGGGCTGGCGCTGCTGGCGCTGGGCATCGGTGCGATCAACGTCAAGGACTTCATTGCGCCCGGCCGGGGCCTGTCGCTGGCCATCCCGGCGCGCGCGCGGCCGGCGCTGGTGGCGCGCATGCATCGCCTGCGCGAAGCCCGTACGCTGCCGGCGGTGCTGGCTGCGGTGGCAACCCTGGCCGTGGCGGTGAACCTGGTCGAGTTGCTGTGCACGGCCGGCCTGCCGGCGATGTACACCGCAGTCCTCGCGCAGCAGGGGCTGTCGCCCGCGGCGCACCATGCCTACCTGGGCTTGTACATCCTGGGCTACATCGCCGACGACAGCCTGATGGTTGCAGTGGCGGTGACCGCGCTGGGCAGCGGCAAGCTCGGCGAGCGGGGCGGGCGCGTGCTGAAGCTGCTGAGCGGCGCGGTGATGCTGGTGCTGGGAACGCTGCTGCTGCTTCGCCCGCAGTGGCTGGTCTAGCAGCGGCGGGCGGTGCCAGCCAGGGTCTATATATAAGAAATGAATTATATTTGCGGATGCCTGCGCCGGGCGCCCGCTGAACAGAAACCGATGCCGTCGCCCGCCCCGATCCTCCGCCGCGCACTGCGTCCGACCTCGCCCGCCACCGCGCGGCGCCGCTTTCTGGCCGAGGACGGCTTCACGCAGGTGTGGTCGGTGGTCGACGGCTTCGAGGGCGACATGTCGAAGGACGGGCGGCGCAGCGTCAACGGCTGGAAGAACGCTGGCCTGCCTTGGAGCCACAAGCTCGACAAGGCGCGGATGTACTTCCCGCGATGATCCGATGATCGAGACGGCGCTGATCGGCAGCGGCCAGGGCGCGGCTTGCTGGGCGAGCGGCCGCGACCTGCGCGATGCGGTGGCACCGCAGACCGATGCCTTCGTCTGCGTCCTGCAGCACGCGCGGATCCGCACCGTCCCGGCGCCGGCGCCGGCGCGGGGCCCGGCGCCTGCAGATTGACGCGGTGCTGTCGTTCTCGATCGGCCCGTTGGCCCTGCCGGTCGCACCGTTGCTGCTGCTGGCGACGGTCTGGTTGACCGCGGCCTTGGCCAGTCGATGGGCCGGTGCCGCCGAGGCGGCAGCGGCCGAGAACGCGGTGTGGCTCGCTGCCGGGCTGGGCCTGCTGGCCGCGCGGGCCGGCCAGCTGCTGCGCCATGCCGACGCCTACGCGGGCAGCCCGGTCGCGATGCTGGACCTGCGCGACGGCGGCTGGTTCGCACCGGCCGGCTGGGCTTCGGCCGGCCTGTGGCTTGCCTGGCGTGCAGTCGCCGCACCGCCACTACGCCGTGCACTGGGTGCTGCTGCCCTGGTCAGCCTGGCGCTGTGGGGCGCCAGCACGCTGGCGCTGCAGCGCGCCGGCGGTGGTGCCGACCCGCCAGTGCCAGCGATCGCGCTGACCTCGCTGCAGGGCGACCGCGTGTTGCCGCTGCCGGCGCTGCTGGGGGGTCAGCCGACGGTAGTCAACCTGTGGGCCAGCTGGTGCGGGCCATGCCGCGCCGAAATGCCGATGCTCGCCGCCGCGCAGCAGCGCGAACGCGGCGTGCGCTTTCTGTTCGTCAACCAGGGCGAGACGGCGGCCAGCGTGCAGGCCTACCTGCAGCGCGAGGGCCTGGCGCTGAACGGCGTCTGGCTTGATGCCGCCAGCCAGGCCGGCCCGGCCTTCGGCTCGCGCGGGCTGCCGACCACGCTGTTCTTCGACGCCCGCGGCCGCCGGGTGGACGCACACTTTGGCGTGCTGAACGCCGCATCGCTGCAGGCTCGCCTGGACGAATTGCGTGGACGGTGACCGGGCGGGATCTGTCGCTGCCTGCTTGCGTCGCCTACCCCCCGACCCCGGCGCCGCGTCAACAGGGCGCTGGCGCTGAAGCCGATGCACCCTGTACCGACGCCACCGGGGGCGCAACCGTCCACCTCGGCCCCAAGCTGCGCAACAGCCCGGGGGCAAAGCTTGAGCGCGAATCAGGCCGCCCGCAAGCCACCTCACTCAGCATCGAAGGCTGCCTTGACCCAGCTGATCCGACCGCCGTCGAGCGCCACCACGTCGAGGCAGCAGGGAGGCAGCAGCGGCAGCCGCAGCAGGTAGTGCCGCGCAGCGCGCACGATGCGCCGCTGCTTGGTGCCGCCGACGCTGGCCAGCGCGCCGCCGTGGCCGGCATCGGCGCGCGCGCACCTCGACGAAGACCAGCGTGCCGTCGCGATCGCGCAGGATCAGATCGATTTCCGCGCCGCGCGCGTGGGGGGGGCCACCCGCGACCCGATAATTGCGCTGCACGAGCGTGAGGCTCTGGCGCTGCAGATTGCCTGGTGCCAGCGACTCGGCATCGTCCCCGATCTCCTTCGTGCTGCCCCGGCCCGCCGCCTTGAACATCGCCCCCGACCTCCTGCTCCGTGCCGCTGCCGAGGCTGCAGGCACGCAGCAGTATCCCGCAGGTGCGCTGTATGTCGTGGCCACGCCCATCGGTAATCTGGCCGATCTGACGCTGCGCGCCATCCACGTGCTAGCCACGGTCGATGCCGTGGCCTGCGAGGACACCCGCGTCAGCGCCGGGCTGCTGCGCCACCTGGGGCTGGACAAGCCGCTGATCGCGCTGCACCAGCACAACGAGACGCGGGCCGCGGCGCTGGTGCTGCAGCGCCTGGCGCAGGGCCAGCGCGTGGCCTATGTCAGCGATGCCGGCACGCCGGCCGTGTCCGACCCCGGCGCCGCGCTGGTGGCGCAGGTGGCCGCCGCCGGCTGCCGAGTGCTGCCGATCCCCGGCGCCAGCAGCGCGCTGGCCGCGCTCAGCGTGGCCGGCGATGCGCGCAGCAGCGGCTTCGAGTTCATCGGCTTCCTGCCGGCGCGCGGTGCCGAGCGCGCCGCTGCACTGCGCCGCCTGAGCGAGGGCACGCGGGCGCAACTGCTGTTCGAGGCGCCGCACCGCATCGAAGCGCTGGCGCGCGAGCTGGCGACGTTGGCGCCGTTGCGCACACTGACGCTGTGCCGCGAGCTGACCAAGCAGTTCGAGACCGTGGCCACGCTGCCGGCCGCGCAGCTGCCGGCCTGGCTGGCCGCCGACCCCAACCGCCAGCGCGGTGAATTCGTGCTGGTGCTGCATGCGCCGCCGCCCGCCGAAGCGGCAGGCGACGGTCTGCCCGCTGCGGCGCTGCCGATGCTGGCAGTGCTGCTACGCGAGCTGCCGCTGAAGCAGGCGGTGAGCCTGGCGGCCGAGCTGAGCGGCGCGCCACGCAATGCGCTGTACCAGGCCGCGCTGCAACGCAAGGCCAACGCCGGGTAGCGCCGATTCGGCCAAGACCCTTCGCGCCGTGGCCGCGGCGGCCGACTCCTACAATGATTCAGACACCTTTCGGGACCTGCCCATGATCAGCCGCGAACCGACTCTCGAACGCCTGGCCATCGCACAACGCGTGCTGCTCGACCCCTTCGGCCTGGACGAGGCCGCGCTGGCGCGTGCGCTGACCACCGTCGGCGAGCACCGCATCGACGACGCCGACCTGTACTTCCAGAGCACGCGGCACGAAGGCTGGAGCCTGGAGGAAGGCATCGTCAAGAGCGGCAGCTTCAGCATTGACCAGGGCGTGGGCGTGCGCGCGGTCGCCGGTGAGAAGACCGCCTTCGCGTACAGCGACGAGCTGTCGGAAGCCGCGCTGCTGGACGCGGCACGCACCGTGCGCACCATTGCCGCCGCAGGCCAGAACAAGCGCATCAAGGTGGCCGGCAAGCCGCGCTATGCCGGCAGCCGCGTGCTCTATGCGCCCACCGATCCGATCGCCACGCTGGACAGCGCGCAGAAGGTGGCGCTGCTGGAACGCGTGGAGAAGATGGCCCGCGCCAAGGACCCGCGCGTGGTGCAGGTCATGGCCGGGCTGGCCGCCGAATACGACGTGGTGCTGGTGGCCCGCGCCGACGGCACCCGCGCCGCCGACGTGCGCCCGCTGGTGCGCGTGTCGGTGACGGTCATCGCCGAGCAGAACGGCCGCCGCGAAGTGGGCACCGGCGGCGGCGGCGGCCGCTTCGGCCTGGGCTACTTCCAGGACGAGCGGCTTCGCGAATACGTCGAGCAGGCTGTGAATGCTGCGCTCACGAATCTGGAGGCCCGGCCCGCACCGGCCGGCGAGATGAGCGTAGTGCTCGGCCCGGGCTGGCCCGGCGTGCTGCTGCACGAGGCCGTCGGCCATGGCCTGGAAGGCGACTTCAACCGCAAGGGCTCGAGCACCTTTGCCGGGCGCATAGGCCAGCGCGTGGCCGCCAAGGGCGTGACCGTGCTCGACGACGGCACCCTCGCCGACCGCCGCGGCTCGCTCAACGTCGACGACGAGGGCCATGCCACGCAGCGCAACGTGCTGATCGAGGACGGCATCCTCAAGGGCTACATCCAGGATTCGATGAACGCCCGGCTGATGGGCGTCAAGCCCACCGGCAACGGCCGGCGCGAAAGCTACGCGCACGTGCCGATGCCGCGCATGACCAACACCTACATGCTGGCCGGCAAACGGCCGAAGGAAGAGATCATCGCCAGCATCAAGCGCGGCCTGTATGCCACCAACTTCGGTGGCGGACAGGTCGACATCACCAGCGGCAAGTTCGTGTTCTCCGCGAGCGAAGCCTTCTGGGTGGAGAACGGCAAGATCGCCTACCCGGTGAAGGGGGCCACGCTGATCGGCAACGGCCCCGAGGCCATGACCCGCGTCAGCATGATCGGCAACGACATGCAGCTCGACACCGGCGTGGGCGTGTGCGGCAAGGACGGCCAGAGCGTGCCGGTGGGCGTCGGACAGCCGACGCTGCGCATCGACCGGCTGACGGTGGGCGGCACCGCTTAGCGCTACGCGGCGAGCGGCGCCTGCCTTCAGGCGGCCGCCAAGTGCCCCTGCAGCACGCCCACCGTGTTGGCGCCTACTTCCGCAGTGGCATACCCGCCCTCCAATACATAGCCGGTAGGCAGCCCCAGGGCGGCGATGCGGCGGCCGATCTGTGGGCAGTCGTCGCCACGCAGCTTGAAGGCCGAGATCGGGTCCTTCTCGAAGGTGTCCACGCCCGGCGACACCAGCGCGGCCTGGGCGCCGAAGGCAGTCACGCGCGCCAGCGCCACGTCCAGCGCCTGCAACCAGGCAGCGCCGTCGGTGTCCGGGGGCAGCGGCAGGTTCAGGTCGCAGCCCAGGCCGGCCCCGGCGCCGACCTCGTCGGCACGGCCGGTGAAGAAGGGGTAGTCGTCGTGCGGGTCGGCATGCAGGCTGGTGAAGAACAGGTCCCCGCGCTCCCAGAAGATGGCCTGCGTGCCGTTGCCGTGGTGGTAGTCGACGTCGACCCCCGCCACGCGCTGCAGGCCGTGGTCCAGCAGGTGCTGTGCGGCGATGGCCACGTTGTTGAGGTAGCAGAAGTCCCCCATCGCCCGCGCCGTGGCATGGTGGCCGGGCGGGCGGCAGATGGCGAAGCTGCAGCGCGTGCCGGCCAGCAGGTCGGCCGCGGCCGCCAGCGCGCACTGCGCACTCCAGCACGCCGCCGTCCAGGTGCCTTCGACGATGCTGCATTCGGCGTCCTGTGCAAAGTAGCCCGGCTGGCCATCGATGTGCCGCGGCAGCCTGTCAGGCGTCTGGGCGGCGGCGCGCCAGATCATCGGAAGCGCCGGATGGCTGCGGCCCAGCGCCGCCCACATGGGCCAGGCGCGCTGCAGAAAGTGCAGATAGTCGGCGTCGTGCACAGCCGCCAGCGGCGCCAGGCCAAGGTCGGGCGGCGCCAGCACCGGGCCGAGCTTCAGGTCGATGAAGCGCTGCTTCACCGCATCCGCGCGCACCGGCAGCTCGAAGCCATCGAGCCATTCGCCGTAGCTGAACTCCTTCAGGCCGCTGTGCAGCCGGTGCGTGTCGGAAAACCAGGCGTTCACGGCTGCACCTCGCCCAGGTAGTGGGCCAGTGTGAAGCTGGTCTCGTGCTCGCCGCTGGGCTTGGCAATACCGCTCAGGCGCAGCACCAGTGCGCCGTCGGCCTCCAGGCTGCCCTGGCAGAACACCAGGCTGCGCGTGCTGCGCAGCACTTGCAGCCGGCCTTCGACCCACGCCCCTTCGAGCGCCGGCGCGATGAAGTCGCAGCTCAGGCTGACGGTGAGCATGTAGCGCGACAGCCCCGTCTGCGCACTGGCGCCCAGCACCAGCAGCATGTCGGCCAATGTCGTCAGCATGCCGCCGTGGCAGCTGCCCCCCGGGTTGCAATGACGGCGCTCGACACGCAGGCCGAGGCACAGCGCCTCGCCCTCGCGCCGGCCATACAGCGGCCCGCAGGCGTCGATGTAGGGGTTGGGACGCAGTGTCAGCGGCACGAAGCCGTCCGCGATGTGCACGGTCATGGCATCGCTCTCCAGGGTCGGTGAGTCGATGGTAGCCGGCCCGGGTGCTGCCGCAGAATCGACGCTCCACTGCCGCCTCCGACCATGCACACCGTCCACACCTCCGCCCATGCCCAGGCCACGATCGACGCCGACGGCATCGGCACGCTGCAACTGCTTGACGCCGGCCGGCTGAACATCGTCGGCAGCGCCGCCATCGCCGACCTGCGCGCGGCATTGCAGCTGCTGGCGGCGCGGCCAGAGCTGCGCGTGCTGGTGCTGCGCGGCAGCGGCGAGCGGGCCTTCATCGGCGGTGCCGACATCGGAGAGATGGTCGACCTGACGCCGGCCAGCGCTGAAGTCTTCATCACCCGGCTGGCCGGGCTGTGCGATGCGGTGGCACAGATGCCGGTGCCGGTAATCGCGCGCATCCCCGGCTGGTGCCTGGGCGGCGGCCTGGAGGTGGCGCTGGCCTGCGACCTGCGCCTCGCCGACGACAGCGCGATGTTCGGCATGCCCGAGGTCACGGTCGGCATCCCGTCGGTGATCCACGCCGCGCTGCTGCCGCGGCTGATCGGTCAGGCGCGCGCCGACTGGCTGCTGCTGTGCTGCGAGAACATCGACGCGGCGCGCGCCGAGGCCTGGGGCCTGGTGCACGAACGCTGCGCCGTCGGGCAGCTCGACGCCCTAGTGAAGCAGCGCGCCGCGGCGCTGGCCGCACTGCCGCCGCAGGCGCTGCGCCAGCAAAAGCGCCTGCTGCGCCACTGGCAGACCGTACCGCTGGCGCAGGCGGTGCGCGACAGCATCGGCGAATTCGCGCTGGCCTATGCCGGCGGCGAGCCGCAGGCGCTGATGGGTGAGTTCATGGCGCGCAAGGCGGCGCGCAAGGCACCGACCTGAACCGCCGCCTACGCGGCCGCTCAATGCGGCTTGCGCGGGCCCTTGAACGAATCAGGGCGGATGACATTGCCGTCGCGCTGCACCTTGCGCTGCGCGCGGCGGATGGCCTGTTCGGCCTCGCGCGCGGCCGTCTGCCGGTGCGAGCGCCAGAACCAGAGCAGCCGCGCCAGCCGCCGGCTGCCCCGCACGCCGCGCCGCCACGCGGCGTCCATGCGCTGCTGCTGCCGCGTCGGCAAGGCCATGCGCAGCAGCAGCGCCGCGCAGACGGCCAGTGCAATGCCGGCAAAGATTTTCTCGATCACGACAGGCTCGGCTCCTCAGGCCAGGTTGCGAAGCTTGCGCAGCGCCACCGACAGCATCGCCAAGTCGGCCGGCTTGGCGTCGGCCAACTCGGCCAGCAGGCGATGGGCACTTTGCAGTTCCTGCTGATTTTCGCTCTCCCAGGCCTGCAGCATCTGCAACGCGCTGCCTTCGTGCCGGCTCAGCACCTCCAGCGCGATGCCGCGCTGCACCTCGGCCAGCTCGTCGCCGAGCGCGATCTTGGCCAATGTGTCCCAGTAGCCGTCGGCCGGCAGCGCCTCGATCTGCTGGTGCAGCCGCTGCAACCCCAGGCGCGCACCCAGCTCGTGGTGCAGGTCGCCGATGTCGTCCAGCGCCAGCTTGTGCGATTCCGCGATCTCGGCAATGTCCAGCGCATCGAACAGCCCGTCGGTGGCGGCGACCGCCTGGGCGAGCGGCGCGGGCACGCCGGCCGCGGTCCAGTCGGCCACCCGCGGCAGCGCGGCGGCAGCCGGCTCCAGCCGCGCGCGCAGCATGGCCACCGCCGGCGTCAGCCGCTGGATCAGCGGCTGCATGCCCTCGGCCGTGCGGCGCGGGTGCAGGAACCAGGTGGTGGAACGGATGATCAGGCCGCGCATGTGGTTGAGCATGGCCACCTGCGCCGCGTCGGCAACGCGGTTGTCCAGCGCCTCGATCTGCTTCCACAGCGTGCCGAAGCAGAACACCTCGCGCGTAGCCAGGTAGGCGCGTACGATCTGCGAGGGCCTGGCGCCGGTCATCTCGGTCAGCCGGTGCACGAAGGTCGGGCCGACACGATTGACCATGCGGTTGAGCACGTGGGTGGCGATGATCTCGCGCTTCAGCGGGTGGCGCGGGATCAGTTCGGCAAACTTTTCGCGCAGCAGCGGCGGGAAGTAGCGTGCCAGCGCCGTGGCCACCCACGGATCCTCGGGCAGGTCGGAATCGACCAGCTCGTCGGACAGCCACATCTTGCTGTAGGCCAGCAGCACCGCCAGCTCCGGGCTGGTCAAGCCCAGGCTCTGCGCCCTGCGTTCGGCAATCTGCTCGTCGCTGGGCAGGAATTCGATGGCCCGGTCGAGCAAGCCGATCTTCTCCAGGTGGCGCATGAAGCGCGACTGTCGGTCGAGCTGCGCCACACCCAGCGCGCGCGTCAGCGACAGCACCTGCGTCTGGAAGTAGTTGTCGGCCAGCACCTGGGCGGCCACGTCGTCGGTCATCTGCGGCAGCAGCGCATTGCGCTGCTTCTCGGTCATCTCGCCGTCGGCCACCGCCAGGCCGAGCAGGATCTTGATGTTCACCTCATGGTCGGAGGTGTCGACGCCGGCCGAGTTGTCGATGGCGTCGGTGTTGATGCGCACCCCCGCCAGCGCCGCCTCGATGCGGCCGAGCTGCGTGCAGCCCAGGTTGCCGCCTTCGGCCACCACCTTGCAGCGCAGCTCGCCGCCGTCGATGCGCAGCGCGTCGTTGGCGCGGTCGCCGACCTCGGCATGTCTTTCGCCGCGGGCCTTGATGTAGGTGCCGATGCCGCCGTTGTAGAGCAGGTCCACCGGCGCCTTCAGGATGGCGCCGAGCAGCTCCACCGGGGGCAGCCTGAAATCGTCGTCCGGCGCCTCGATGCCCAGCGCCGCACGGGCCTGTGGCGACACGGGGATGGACTTCTCGGCGCGCGACCACACGCCACCGCCGCTGGAAATCAGGCTGGCGTCGTAGTCGGCCCAGGACGAGCGCGGCAGCTTGAACAGCCGTTCGCGCTCGGCAAAGGACGCGGCCGCATCCGGGTTGGGGTCGATGAACACATGGCGGTGGTCGAAGGCGGCAATCAACCGGATGTGCCGCGACAGCAGCATGCCGTTGCCGAACACGTCGCCAGACATGTCGCCGATGCCTACTACCGTGAAGCCCTGGCTCTGCGTGTCCAGGCCCAGCTCGCGGAAGTGACGCTTGACGCTCTCCCAGGCGCCGCGCGCGGTGATACCCATGGCCTTGTGGTCGTAGCCGACACTGCCACCCGAGGCAAAGGCATCGCCCAGCCAGTGGCCGTACTCGGCCGACACGGCATTGGCATGGTCGGAGAAGGTGGCCGTACCCTTGTCGGCCGCCACCACCAGGTAAGGGTCGTCGCCGTCCAGGCGGCGCACCAGCGGCGGCGGCACCACCTGGCCAGCCACGCGGTTGTCGGTCAGGTCGAGCAATGCGCGCAGGTAGTCCTGGTAACAGGCCACGCCTTCCTTCAGGTAGGCCTCGCGATCGCTGGCTGGCGGCGCCTTCTTCAGCACGAAGCCGCCCTTGCTGCCCACCGGCACGATGACGGTGTTCTTCACCATCTGCGCCTTCACCAGGCCCAGCACCTCGGTGCGGAAGTCCTCCGGCCGGTCGCTCCAGCGCAGCCCACCGCGCGCCACCTTGCCGCCGCGCAGGTGGATGCCTTCGAAGCGCGGCGAGTAGACGAAGATCTCGTACAGCGGCCGCGGGCTGGGCAGCCCGGGCACCTTGGCCGAGTCGAGCTTGAAGCTGAGGAAGTTGCGCCGCGCGCCCGGCGCGCCGGAATGGCCGACCCCCGTGCGCCACCGGTTGGTGCGCAGCGTGGCCTGCATTAGCGCGAGCAGCTGGCGCAACACGCGGTCTTCGCTGAGGTTGCTGACGCGGTCCAGCGCCTGCTCGATGGCGTTCACCTGGGCGGCCGCCGCGTCGTCGTCGTGATCGGTGGGATGCAGGCGCAGGTGGAACAGCTTGACCAACATGCGCGCAATGTGTGGCTGAGCGGCCAGCGTCGCCTCGATCGTGGCCTGTGACAGTGCGAAGCCGATCTGCCTGCAGTACCTGGCATAGGCGCGCAGCACCACGATGTCGTCGGCCGCCAGGCCGGCACGCAGCACCAGGCGGTTGAAGTCGTCGTTCTCCACCTCGCCGCGGTAGATCTGCGCAAAGGCGCCTTCGAACAACCGCGACAGCAGCTCGGGCTCGAACTCGTCGGAGATCTGCGCCTCGAGCTTGAAGTCGTGCATCGACACCAGGACCCCATCACCGTGGCCCTGGTGGATACGGAAGTTGTCCTCACCCTTGACGCGCACGCCCATGTGCTCGAGCATCGGCAGGCTGTCCGAAAGCACCACCGGCCCGCCCAGGCGGTAGACCTTGAAGCCCAGGCTGTGCGCGCTGCCGCCCAGCGGGTGGTACAGCGCCAGGCCGAGCGGCTGCTCGGGCGTCAGCGCATCGACCTTGAGCACGTCGGGCACGGCGGCGCGGGCGCGGTGGATCTCGCGGTACACCTGCGGGAAGGCCGCGCCCCAGCGCTTGAACAGTGCCATGCCCTGGCCCTCGCCGGCCTCGTCGACCAGTGCATCGCGCAGCTCGTCGTCCCAGCGTCGTGCGGCCTCGGCCAGCCGCGCCTCGATCTCGCGCGTGTCGTAGGCCGGCACCTGGCCGGGCGGCGTGCGGATGGTGAAGTGCACGCGCGCCAGCAGCGTGTCGCCGAGCAGCACCGCGAAGTCGGCGCGCTGGCCGGCGAAGGCGGCCATCAGGATGGCCTGGAACTTCTTGCGCAGCTCGGTGGAATAGGCCTCGCGCGGCACGTACACCAGGCAGGAGACGAAGCGCTCGTAGGGGTCGCGCCACAGGAACAGGCGCAGGCGCTGGCGCTCACCCGCCGCCAGGATGCCCAGCGCGGTGTCGTGCAGCTCGTCCTCGCCGATCTGGAACAGGTCGTCGCGCGGATAGCTCGCCAGGATGTGCTCCAGCGCCTTGGCAAGATGACCGCCGGCGGGCAGGGCGGCACGCCGCATCACGGCCGACACCTTCTGGCGCAGCAGCGGGATCTCGTCGACGCGCGCCGCATACGCGGTCGAGCTGAACAGGCCGACGAAGCGGTGCTCGCCGACCACCTCGCCGGCCGCGTTGTAGCGCTTGATGCCGACATAGTCGCTGTAGCCCGGCCGGTGCACGGTGGAGCGGGTATTCGAGCGCGTCACCAGCAGCAGCGGCACCGGCGCGCGGGCCATGGCCCGGGCCTGTGCCGGCACCGCGGCAAAGCTGGCCGAGACCTCGTGCGCTGCCTCGCGCAGCACGCCCAGGCCGCTGCCGCCCACCAGGCGCAGCAGGTCCTCGCCCTGCTCGTTGGCCAGGTCGTGGCGGCGGTAGCCGAGCAGCGTGAAGTGGTCGTCGGCCAGCCACTGCAGGAAGGCGCGGGTCTCGGCGGCCAGTGCTGGCGGGACGGTGGGCGGCGGCGGCTGCAGTTCGGCGATGGCCTCGTGCAGCCGATCGAGCATCGGCCGCCAATCGCGCACCGCGCAGCGTACATCGGCGAGCACCCGCTCCAGCCCGGCCGCCAGTTCGGCGCGAAGCTGTGGGTCGACCAGCCTGTCGACCTCGACATGCATCCATGATTCGCGCCCGGCCTTCGGGTCGGCTTCGTCCGAGCGCAGTTCGTGCAGTGCCTGCAGCCGGCCCTTCGCGTCGCGCCGCACCACCAGCACAGGGTGCACGATCAGGTGCAGCGACAGGCCCTGGCGGTTGATCTCCATGGTGGTGCTGTCCACCAGGAAGGGCATGTCGTCGTTGACCACCTCGATCACCGTATGCCGGGAGGTCCAGCCTTGTTCGGCCAGCGACGGGCTGATGACGCGCAGCCGCGTCGTGCCCGGCTGGCGCTCGGCGCCGAATTGCCAGGCCGACAGCAACGCACCCAGCAGGTCCTCCGGCGTGCGTGCGGCCAGGTCGTCGGCGTCCAGGTGGTGGAACCAGGCCCGGGCGAAGGCCTCGAGGGCAGCGCCCTGGGCTGACTGCAGGCGTGGCGCAGCCAGGGCCAGCACGGCTTCGATGCGCTCGCGCCGGGCCGTCTCTATCGACTGGTTCATGGGTTCGTCTCCGATTTGTGCGGCATTCGCGGTTGGCCCGGCGCCTGTCTGTTCTCAGCCACGCAGCTTACGCCTGCGCCAACCCGCGGCGCGCGCTACGATCGCGCCTCGCTGAACTGAGGACGCCCCACCGATGAGCAACCTGAACCTCGACGTCAACGGCCAGGCCGTGCAACTGCAGGTCGACCCGCAGCGCCTGCTGGTCGAAGTGCTGCGTGAGCAGCTCGGACTGACCGGCACCCACGTGGGTTGCGATACGAGCCAGTGCGGCGCCTGCACGGTGCTGCTCGACGGCCAGCCGGTGAAGAGCTGCACGATGCTGGCGCTGCAGGCCGAAGGCCGGCGCGTCACCAGCGTCGAAGGCCTGGCCCAAGGTGGCGAGCGCCACCCGATCCAGCAAGCCTTCATCGACTGCCACGGTCTGCAATGCGGCTTCTGCACGCCGGGCATGATCATGTCCACCGCCGCGCTGCTGCAGCACACCCCCAACCCCAGCCAGGAGCAGATCGAGCACGCGCTGGAAGGCAATCTGTGCCGCTGCACCGGCTACGTCAACATCGTCGCCGCGGTCAAGCAGGCCGCCGCGACGCTGACTTCGGGAGCCGCAAAATGAGCGCCGTCGCACAACGTTTCGGCAGCGGCCAGTCGGTGCGCCGCATCGAGGACCCGGCGCTGGTGGCCGGCAAGGGCCAGTTCACCGACGACGTCGCGCCCGCCGGCCAGACCTTCCTGAGCCTGCAGCGCTCGCCCTACCCGCATGCGCGCATCGTCGCCATCGACACCGCGGCCGCACTGGCGTTGCCCGGCGTGCTGGCGGTCTATACCGGCGCCGACCTGGTGGCCGCCGGCGTCAAGCCGATGAGTTCGCAGCCGGTGTTTCCCGGCCCCGGCGGCGCGCCGGCCCCGCAGACACCGCGCCATGCGCTGGCTGTCGGCGAGGTGCGTTTCGTCGGCGAGGCGGTGGTCGCCGTGGTCGGCACCAGCCTGGAGGCCGCGCGTGCCGGGCGTGATGCGGTGGTCGTCGACTATCACGAACTGCCCAACGTCGTGCACCTGGACGATGCCGTCGCCGCCGGCGCGCCCAAGGTCTGGGCCGAGGCCACCGACAACTACGCGGCCGAGATGCGCCACGGCAATGCCGAGGCCTGCGCCGCGGCCTTTGTCCAGGCCGCTCACGTGATCGCACTGGACCTGGTGAACCAGCGTCTGGCGCCCACTTCGCTAGAGCCGCGCAGCGTGCTCGGCAGCTTCGACGACGGCCGGGTGACGCTGCGCATGAGCACGCAGATGCCCAGCGGCGTGCGCGACACGCTGTGCAATGAGGCCTTCGGCTGGCCGACGACCAAGCTGCGCGTGATCGTCGGCGATGTCGGCGGTGGCTTCGGCATGAAGACCGGCGCCTACCCCGAGGACATCGTCGTCGCCTTCTGCACGGATGCGCTGCAGCGGCCGGTGAAGTGGGTGTCCGAGCGCAGCGAGGAGTTCCTCGCGGCCAGCCACGGCCGCGACATCCGCAGCCGCGCCGAGCTGGCACTCGATGCCAGCGGCCGCGTGCTCGGCCTGCGCGTGCACACCGAAGCCAATGTCGGCGCCTACGCCACCACCACCGGCGTGATCATCCAGCTGCTGATCGGGCCGTGGGTGTCGACCAGCGTCTACGACATCCAGACCATCGACTTCAAGCTGCAGGCGGTGCTGACGAACACCACGCCGCTGGGCGCCTACCGCGGCGCCGGCCGACCCGAGGCGATCTACATCATCGAGCGGCTGATGGACACGGCCGCACGCCGCTTGAGCCTGGACCCCGCCGAGCTGCGCAAGCGCAACATGATCCGCCCGGAGCAGATGCCCTACACCAACCCGATGGGGCAGACCTACGACAGCGGCAAGTTCGAGTCGGTGCAGACCCAGGCGCTGGCGCTGGCCGACTGGGCCGGCTTCGACGCGCGTGCGGCGCAGTCGAAGAAGAGCGGCAAGCTGCGCGGCCGTGGCCTGGCCTCGTTCCTGGAATGGACCGGCGGCAACGTGTTCGAAGAGCGCGTCACCGTCAATGTTTCGGGCGACGGCTTCATCGAGGTCTTCAGCGCCACCCAGGCGATGGGCCAGGGCATTGCCACCAGCTATGCGCAGCTGGTGGTGGACGTGTTCGGCGTGCCGATCGAGAAGGTGCGCATCGTGCAGGGCGACACCGACCGCGGCACCGGCTTCGGCAGCGCCGGCTCGCGCTCGATCTTCGTCGGAGGCTCGGCCGTCCAGGTGGCCTCGCAGCGCACGGTGGAAAAGGCGCAGAACCTGGCCGCCGAGGCGCTGGAGACCGCGCCCAAGGACATCGAGTACCGCGACGGCGTGTTCCGCGTGGTCGGCACCGACCGGCAGATCGGCCTGTTCGACCTGGCCGCCAAGCAGAGCGACCACCAGGTCTTCGTTGATTCCACCAGCGCGGTACAGGCGCCGAGCTGGCCCAATGCCTGCCATATCTGCGAGGTCGAGATCGACCCCGACACCGGTGCAGTCGAGGTGGCCAGCTACGCGTCGGTCAATGACGTCGGCCGCGCCATCAACCCGACCATCGTCATCGGCCAGCTCGACGGCGGCGCGGTGCAGGGCCTGGGCCAGGCGCTGTGCGAGCAGGTGGTCTACGAACGCGAGTCGGGCCAGCTGCAGACCGGTACGCTGATGGACTACGCGCTGCCACGGGTGGACATGGTGAAGAGCTTCAAGACCGCGCTCGACCAGAGCACGCCGTGCCTGACCAACCCGCTGGGCGTCAAGGGCGTCGGCGAGCTGGGCACCATCGGCGCCACGCCGGCGGTGGTGAATGCGGTGGTCGACGCGCTGAGCCGCGCCGGCGCCGGTGAACGTGCCCTGAATCTGCAGATGCCGCTGCTGAGCGAACGTGTCTGGTCGGCGCTGCGCGGCCAAACTACCTGAGGAACCTGCGATGACTCCCTTCGCCTTCCACCGCCCCGCCTCCGTGGCCTCGGCCGTGCAGCTGCGTTCGGCCCAGCCCGATGGCAGCTACCTGGCCGGCGGGCAGTCGCTGCTGCCGGCGATGAAGCTCGGCCTGGCCGGGCCCAGCGACCTGATCGATCTGTCGCGCTTGCCCGGCGCGCAAGGCATCGCGCTCGACGGCGGCAACCTGCGCATCGGCGCGATGACGCCGCATGCCGTGGTGGCCGCCTCGAGCGAAGTGCTGAAGCACATTCCGGCGCTCGCTTGCCTGGCGTCCGGCATCGGCGACCCGGCCGTGCGCACGCGCGGCACCCTCGGCGGCAGCCTGGCCAACAACGATCCGGCCGCCTGCTACCCCGCCGCCGTGCTGGGCCTGGGCGCCACCGTGCACACCGACCGGCGCCAGATCGCCGCCGACGACTTCTTTCTCGGCCTGTACGAAACCGCGCTGCAGCCGGGCGAGCTGATCACGGCCGTGAGCTTTCCGGTGCCCAAGCGCGCGGCCTACGTCAAGTTCAAGCAGCCAGCGTCGCGCTTTGCGCTGGTGGGCGTGTTCGTCAGCGACGGGCCACAGGGCGTGCGCGTGGCCGTCGCCGGCGCCGGGCCCTGCGTGTTCCGTGCCCGTGCGCTGGAAGCGGCGCTGGCCAGGTCCTTCACGGCGCACGCCCTCGACGGCATCCAGCTGCCTGCGGACGAGCTGAACAACGACCTGCACGGCAGCGCGGCCTACCGCGCGCACTTGGTCGGCGTGCTTGCGAAGCGGGCGGTGGCGCAGGCCGTGTAAGGGCGGCCGCCAGGGCCTCGTGCTACATTCTTGACCATGCATCGCGCGACGTTCCACTTTACGAGCTACTGGTTTACGGCCCCACCCGGCGGCTGGATTCACGAGCGCGCGTAGAACGACACGCCGCACCGAACCCCAGAAAACCGCCGGTCACCCCGGCGGTTTTTTTTGCCCGATATCGACAGACAGAGGAGCCCGCACGATGAACTCCAGAAGCAGCAGCGTCGCCGAAGGCCGCTATGCGCTGAGCGAGAGAACCAGCGAGACCGACGACCAGCGCATCAAGGACGTGACGCCGCTGCCGCCGCCGGAACACCTGATCCGCTTCTTTCCGATTGCCGGCACGCCGGTGGAAAAACTGATTGGCAGGACGCGCCATGCGGTACGCCAAATCATGCAGCGCAAGGACGACCGATTGCTGGTGATCATCGGACCGTGCTCGATTCACGATCCGGCCGCGGCGCTGGACTACGCGCGACGCCTTAAGCCGCTGCGCGAGCAGTACGCCGACACGCTGGAGATCGTGATGCGCGTGTACTTCGAGAAACCGCGCACCACGGTCGGCTGGAAGGGCCTGATCAACGACCCGTACCTGGACGAGAGCTACCGCATCGACGAAGGCCTGCGCATCGCGCGGCAGCTGCTGGTGGAGATCAACCGCCTGGGCATGCCGGCGGGCAGCGAGTTCCTGGACGTGATCAGCCCGCAGTACATCGGCGACCTGATCAGCTGGGGCGCGATCGGCGCACGCACCACCGAAAGCCAGGTGCACCGCGAATTGGCCTCGGGCCTGTCGGCGCCGGTCGGTTTCAAGAACGGCACCGACGGCAACGTCAAGATCGCCATCGACGCGATCCAGGCCGCGGCGCGGCCGCACCACTTCCTGTCGGTGCACAAGAACGGCCAGGTGGCCATCGTCGAGACCAAAGGCAACAAGGACTGCCACGTCATCCTTCGCGGCGGCAAGACGCCGAACTACGACGCCGCGCATGTGGTCGCGGCCTGCAAGGAGATCGAGGCCGCCAAGCTGGATTGCACGTTGATGATCGATTGCAGTCATGCCAACAGCAGCAAGCAGCACGACAAGCAGCTCGACGTGGCACGCGACGTGGCTGCGCAGCTGAAGGCCGGCGGCCGTTGCATCTTCGGCGTGATGGTCGAGAGCCACCTGGTGGCCGGCGCGCAGAAGTTCAGTGCCGGCAAGGACGACCCCGCGAAGCTGGTCTATGGCCAGAGCATTACCGACGCCTGCCTTGGCTGGGACGAGTCGAAGGCCGTGCTGCAGGTGCTGAGCGAAGCGGTGCTGGCGCGGCGCAAGCCTTGATTCCGACGCCGCACCGTTACCGGCGGCCGCCAGTGAACACAGTGGCGCCGTCGAGCGGTGAGACGCCCCAGGCTTGGCCGACCGTCGCGTCGGCTCGGTCGGACACGTCGAAATGCCCGGAGCCGGATTCGAAGTACATCACCGTGCCCTGCCCGCCCGCGGCCTTGTCGATGCACACCGACGTGGTCTCGAAGGCCGTGCCCTTGTAGATCAGCTGGCCGTCGCTGGCGACCACCAGGTCCGCGGTGCCAAAGCGGTTGAAGGCGCCCGACGCATCGTAGATGCCTTCGTTGCCGTTGTAGCGGCCCGCATAGGCCGCCAACTGCGCCTCGGTGGGCGCCTCGACGGCATTGGCCACATAGCCGGCGACGTTGCAGGTCAGCGCCAGAGCACCGGCACCGGCAGACGCCGTATCCGCGCCGGCGCCGAAACCGCCGAGCAGCGCCAGGGCCACTGCGCCCAGCCCTCCCCAGATCAAGCGCACCATCGATTCCTGCTTCATCACTCACCAGCCAGCGCAATTGGATCGGCGCAGGGTTCGCTGAATCGGATTTCGGGTGGCCCTGCAGCGTCCAATGCTGCCTGAGGGTACGTGAACGGCAATCCCCGGATCGCGGGAAGACTGGCCGGCTGCGGTTACACCGATGCCCGCAGTGCTGGCGTCAGCCGCCGGGTCCTTGCCGCGCCTGGTGCATCGCATGCAGGCTGATCTTGCGCACCTCGACTTTGCTCTGCTCGATGTGCGCCTTCAGCAGCATCTGCGCGGCATCCAGCTTGCGCTGGATCACCGCGCGCAGGATCTTCGCGTGCTCCTGGTAGGTGGCCTCGATGCGGTCGGCGCGGGTGAAGTCCAACCGGCGCACGATGCGGATGCGCTCGGTCACGTCCTGGTGCACCTTGGCGATCTCGGCATTGCCCGCGGCACTGACCAGCGTGGCATGGAAGGCCTCGTCCAGCTCGCCCACCGCCCGGGCATCGGTCGAGCGCAGCGCGGCCGGTACCAGCCACACCGCCTTCAAGGTCTCCAGCGCCGGCGGGTCTTCGTGCCGCCCCACCAGCTTGGCGATGGCATCCAGCTCGAGCACGATGCGCAGGTCGTAGAGTTCGTCGAGCTTGCCGAAGTCGATCGGCTTGACGTACCAGCCCGACTTGGATTCCACGTCCAGGAAGCCTTCGTTGCGCAGCCGGAACAGCGCCTCGCGCACCGGCGTGCGCGACACGCCCACGCGCTGGCCGATCTCGGCTTCGGAGAAGCGGTCGCCGGGCACCCAGGTGAAGTCGTGCAGCTCGGCCTTGAGCTGCATATAGACCTGCTCGGCCAGATTGGCGCGCTGCGGCGGCGCGGTGCTCGCGGTCGAAAGGCTCATGTCTGCATCATGCGGCAAAGTGACAGGCCACCTCCCTAGATCCCAGGCGGCGCAGCGGCGGCGCCTCGCGCGCGCAACGGTCCTCGCCCTGCGGACAGCGGCCATGGAAGCGGCACACATGGGCCGGCGGGTCGATCGGGCTGGAGACCTCGCCCGTGAGCTTGATGCGCGGGCCCTGGCCCGGGATGGCCGAGACCAGTGCCTGCGTGTACGGGTGCCGTGGCGCGCGGAACACCGCTTCGGACGGGCCGGTCTCGACGATCTTGCCCAGGTACATCACGGCCACGCGGTCGGTCAGAAGGCGCACCACGTTCAGGTCGTGCGACACGAACAGATAGCTCAAGCCGAGGTCGCGGCGCAGCTCGGCCAGCAGCTGCAGCACCACCGCCTGCACCGACACGTCCAGCGCCGCGGTCGGTTCGTCCAGGATCAGGAGCCGCGGCTTGACGGCCAGAGCGCGTGCGATGCCGACGCGCGCCTTCTGCCCGCCGGAAAGCTGGTGCGCATACCGCGGCAGCAGCGCCAGCGGCAGGCCCACCTGCAGCGCCACCTCGTCGACGCGCCGCTCGATCTCGGCGGCCGACATGCCGGTCAGCAAGCGCAGCGGCTCGGCGATGGCCTCGCGCGCGCTGAAGCGCGGGTTCAGCGAATCGGTGGGGTCCTGGAACACCATTTGGATCGACGCGCGCTGCGGCGTGCGCGCAAAACGCCCGGCGCGGATTTCGCCCAGCTCCTGCCCGGCAAAGACAATGCGGCCATCGCTCGGGTCGAGCAACCGCGCCAGCAGCCGCACCAGCGTGGACTTGCCGCAGCCGGATTCCCCGACCAGGCCCACACTTTCGCCGGGATCGACGACCAGCGACACCTCGTCCACCGCATGCAGCATCGCACCGCGCCGGCCGGCGACCGGAAAGCGCTTGTGCAGCGCCTCGACCTGCAACAGGGCCTCAGACATGGGCGGGCTCCTTCAGCGCCGCGGCTTCGCGCAGCGGATGCCAGCAGGCCACGACATGCGCTGCCGTGCCATCCAGGCGTGGCCGCTCGCTGCGGCAACGCTTGCTGGCGCGCTCGCAGCGTTCGGCGAATCGGCAGGCCGGCAAGTCATCGCGGCGCAGGTCGGGCAGGTTGCCGGGCACCGGCTCCAGGCTGGCGATGGTGCTGCGCTCGCCCGGCGTCGAGCTCATCAGCCGCGCGGTGTAGGGGTGCTGCGGCGCGGCGAACAGGCTCTTCGTCGGCGCACATTCCACCGCATGGCCGGCATGCATGACGACGATGCGGTCGCAGTAGTCGGCCGCCAGCGCCAGATCGTGCGTGATGAAAAGCGTGGCCATGTGGCGCTCGCGCGCCAGGCCGGTGATCAGGTCCATCACCGCCGCCTGCGTGGTCACGTCCAACCCGGTGGTGGGCTCGTCGGCGATCAGCAGGCTGGGGCGGCAGGCCAGCGCCAGCGCGATCATCACGCGCTGGCACATGCCGCCGGACATCTCGAAGGGATAGGCAGCCAACCGGCGTTCGGGGTCGGCGATGGCCACGTCGCGCAGCGCCTGCACCGCGCGCTCCTTCAGGCTCTTGCCCAGGTCCGGGCCGGGCGCGGCGGCATGGCGGCGCAGCACATCCTGCAGCTGCTGGCCGACGCGGCGGATCGGGTTGAGCGCCGTGCGCGGGCTCTGGAAGATCATCGAGATCTCGCGCCCGCGCAGGTCGGCCAATTGCGACTCGCGGGCCGTCAGCAGGTCCATGCCGCCGAACACCGCCGAGCCGCCGGTGATGCGCGCCGCGCGGTCGCTGATGCCCAGCAGTGCATAGGACAGCACCGACTTGCCCGAGCCGCTCTCGCCCACGAGGCCGACGATCTCGCCCTTGTGCAATTGCAGATCGATGCCTTCGAGCGCACGCACCGTGCCGCCGCGGGTGCGGAACTCCAGACTGAAGTCTCTGACCTCCAACAGCGGCGGTTGGGTCATGTGCGTCGCCTCGGGTCGAAGATGTCGCGCAGCGCATCGCCCAGCAGGTTGAAGCTGAACACCGCCAGCATCAGAACCGCGCCGGGAAAGAAGCTCACCCACCACTCGCCGCTGACGATGAACTGCGCGCCTTCGGCGACCAGGATGCCCCACTCGGGCGTGGGCGGGCGCACGCCCAGGCCGATGAAGCTCAGCCCTGCCGCATTGAGGATGGCCCAGCCCATGTTCAGGCTGACCTGCACCATCGCCGGCGGCAGCGCGTTGGGGAACAGGTGCACCGCCAGGATGCGCGCATCGCCGTTGCCCGACAGCCGCGCCGCCTCGATCCAGCCGGCGCTGCGGCGCACGTTGGCCTCGGCACGAGCTACGCGCACGTAGAAGGGCAGGTTGATGATGGCCGTGGCCAGCACGATGTTGCCCACCGTGTTGCCTAGAGCGGCGACAATGCCCATCGCCAGCACGAACAGCGGGAAGGCCATGATCGTGTCGGACAGGCGGGTGATGATGCGGTCCCACCAGCCGCCGAAGAAGCCCGCCGCCAGCCCCAGCGGCATGCCGATGAGGAAGGACGCGGCCACTGCCGACACGGCGATCCCTAAGTCCAGCCGCGTCGCGACCACGGTGCGCGAGAAGATGTCGCGGCCGAGCGGGTCGGTGCCGAACCAGTGCGCGGCCGAAGGCGGCTGCAGCGCCACCGCGCTGTTGCTGGCCAGCGGGTCGTAGGGCACCAGTGCCGGTCCGAAGACGGCCATCAACACGAACAGCATGAACAGCGTCACCGCCAGCAGCGTGACCGGGTTCTCGCCCAGCACGTGGCGGATGTGCTTCCAGGTCTCCGCATTCATGCCGTGACACTCACGCGTGGGTCGATCAGGCCGTACAGCAGGTCGACCAGCAGGTTCAGCAGCAAGAACAGCACGCCCATGGCCAGCACGAAACCCTGCACCGGTGCGTAGTCACTGGCGGTGAGCGCGTCGATCGCATAGCTGCCCGCGCCGGGCCAGCCGAAGACCTTCTCGACGATGACGCTGGAACCCAGCATGAAGCCGAAGACCATGCCCAGGGTCGTCACCACCGGCAGCAGCGCATTGCGCAGCGCGTAGGTCACCAGCACCGTGCCACGCGACAGCCCGCTGGCGCGCGCGGTGCGGATGAAGTCGGCCGACAGCACCGACAGCATCGACGCGCGTGTCATGCGCGCGATCGGTGCCAGCACGAAGATGGCCATCGTCAACACCGGCAGGACCAGCTGCTTGAAGCTGGCCCACCACATCGCGCCGTCGCCGGCCAGCGCGGCATCCACCAGGTACAGGCCGGTCACCGTGGCCGGCGGCGAATACATCGGGTCCAGCCGGCCCATCGGCGACGGCGCCCAGCCGAGCAGGAAGTAGAAGACATAGGCCAGCAGCAGGCCGGTGAAGAAGGTGGGCAGCGACACGCCGGCGGTGGTGACCAGCCGGCACAGCTGGTCGATCCAGCTGCCGGGGCGCGTGGCCGCCAGCACGCCCAGCGGCAGTGCGATGGCGCAGGCCAGCAGCAGGGCCAGCAGCACCAGCTCCAGCGAAGCCGGCAGCCGCGCCAGCAGCTCCTGCGCCACCGGCTGCCCTGTCGTCAGCGACAGGCCCATGTCGCCGCGCGCCAGCCCGGCCACGTACAGGAAGAACTGCTCCAGCAGTGGCTTGTCCAGGCCGAGCTGCGTACGCACCTGGGCGATGGCCTCCTGCGTGGCCGCGGCGCCGGCGAAGTAGGCGGCCGGGTCGCCCGGCAGCGCACGCGTCAGGATGAAGGTGATGACCACCACGCCCGCCAGATTGGGCAGGGCGGACAGCAGCCGGGCGGCGATCAGGCGCAGCATGGCAGCGTGCAGCAGGTGCCGGCCACGATCAGTCGCGGTCCAGCAGGTTGGGCTCGGCGCCCGCGTAGCGGCGTTCCGGCGGCGCGAAACCGCAGGACGTGCCGTCGCGCACCTGGATCGTCGCGTCCCAGGGCAGCTGGTAGCGCCCGGCCACCATGTCCTGCATGAAGGTGTAGGGGCAGTCCATCGCGCCGCCCTTCACCGCGACATAACCGCGGTGGTAGAGCTGGTAGGGGTTGTTCTCCACGCCCCAGCCGGCACGGGCCTCGCGCACCAGGTCGGGCCGCAGCTCGGCGGTGATGATCTCGTCGGGCCGCGCGCCGCCCTGCGTGAGGATCGCGCCGTCGAAGTTGCAGAACATCGCCTCGCCCATCGAGTCGAAACTGCCGTCGCTGCCGCACAGGCACACGCTGGCGGTGAGCGCCAGGTTCTGGAAGGCATTGGCCTGGTTGGTGATGCGCCACGCATGGCGGATCGGCGCGGTGTAGCCGGCCGTGCGCAGGATGATTTCGGCGCCCTTGTAGGCCGCCTCGCGTGCCATCTCGGGAAACATGCCGTCGTGGCAGATGATCAGCGCGAGCTTGCTGCCGTTGGGGCCGTCGCACACCGGGATGCCCATGTTGCCCGGCTCCCAGAGCTCCACCGGCACCCACGGGTGCAGCTTGCGGTAGTACAGGCGCAGCGCGCCCTGGTCGTCGATGATCAGGCCGGTGTTGTAGGGGTTGCCGTGCGGGTTGCGCTCCATGATGGAGAAGCAGCCCCAGATGCGGTGCTCGATGCAGGCGGCCTTGAACAGCGCCACCTCGGGCCCGTCGAGCGACACCATCAGCTCGGGCGCGGTGGACATGCTCAACCCGTGCAGCGCGTACTCGGGGAACACCACCAGGTCCATCGTGCCCAGGTTGCGCCGCGCCTTGCCCACCATCCAGGCGATGCGTTCGGCCTGCGCCTTGAGCTGCGCCGGCGTCTCCACCACCGGCAATTGCAGCTGCACCAGGCCGACCACCACGCCTTGAGGCGACTTGTTCAATCCGCCGAGTCCGTTCATGGATTCAGCCCTCCAGTGCGGCCTGCACCGCCGGGGATTCGGCGAACGCGGCCTGCACGGCCGCCAGCGGCGCCGCCC
>Ga0105103_10000335_pt1 | contig 26474 bp, 26 predicted proteins | sample PPLLaktember2015_2_FD_79107 | JGI IMG/M metagenome (GOLD analysis project Ga0105103, IMG submission 79107) | Freshwater sediment microbial communities from Prairie Pothole Lake near Jamestown, North Dakota, USA - PPLs Lake P7 Core (6) Depth... | ecosystem: Environmental > Aquatic > Freshwater >...
ACGTTCGAGTGCCCCGCTTGGGCTGCAATGCAAAATCAGTGGGTGTTGTTTCTGTCCCTGTTCATCCACGAAGGTTATTTCATAGCGTTTTGCGTTTTCAACATCGATTTGGTCTGTGCTTAGGGCTGCGGCTTTGTCTTGGTTGTCCACGAAGTTGAGGTCCCATTTGAGAGCAAAGTAGAAAAAGCGTTCGTTCCAGACTTCGGCGAGGATGGGTTTGCCGAATGCAGACGCCAATTCAGTTATGAAGTCTTTGTGTTCGGCGTAGAAATCCTTTGTAAAGCGCATTGCGATTTCGTAGTCATCTTTTACTAAACCGATGTTGGCAAGCACGTCGAGACATAGGTTGAAGCGTATCATGAACTCCCCTTTGGCTTGCTCCAAATCTGTACAGAAAGCGTGGCAGTCCGGCATAGTGAAGGCGCGGAGCCGTTTGAGCCCGACGACTTCTCCGCTTTTCTCCCTTCGGAAGCTGTATCGGGTGAGTTCGTAGAGTTTGATGGGCATCTGTTTGTAGCTGAATTGAGCGTCGTGCGCCATAAGGAACTGACCAAAGCAAGCGGCAAAACGGAGAAACAGTTCTTTGTCTTCGGATTTGAGAACATATTGGCGTGCGGGGAAACGGTTAAGGTAACTGCTTAAACTCGGGTGATTGAAGTCATACATCAGAGGCGTTTCGACTTCCATACCGCCGTATTGGGCAACACGAAGGCTGACGTACTGTTCAAGGAGAGATTTTATCATCCGCCCTTTGGGGTACCAGCGGATGTTTCCAGGGTCGCTGCCTGGCTCGTAATCTGCGATTTCCAGCCGCTTCATCAGTGGCACATGAGGCGGCATTTGAGTGACTGCACGGGTCTTCTTTATTTCGTACTGCGAGAACTTTTGCAAGTTAGATTTGCCTTTGAACTTGTATTCTTCTATAGGCACCAGTGAACCATCAGTTTGCAGTATGTGCCAATAGGATTTCATAGTGTCTTCGGCTTTAAGCGCAGCCGAGACTGGTTCCTCTTCTTTTTTAGCTTCACTGGGACCTTTAACTTCGGCTGCGGCTGGTGCAGTCGGCGCGTAGCTACGGGCTTGTTCAGCAAGTGGGTGTCCTTTGATGGATATGGTGAATTGCTTGTTCCAGCCGAATGGCGCTCGGAAGGTTTCTATGCCTTTGCTTTTTGCATATGCTTCCATGTCTTTGATGATTTTGAGAGCTGTAGAGGGCTGTGAGAGATTGCTGCTTAGGTGCGCAAACGGGTAGATTAGAATACGGTTGACTTTGAGTTTCCCCAGAAACGCGCGGACGTCGTCGATTGCTTTCTGCGCCAGGGCGCTGATATCGCCTTCCTCGATTGCGGTGAAAAGCACCACGACCTCTTCTACTCGATTCTCCACTTTCTCGGCTTCTTCGGCAATGGTGATTTCTTTTTCGACGGGTTTGAAAACTATAAAGTTGGAGTGTAATTGTAAAATTCGCAAGTTAAACGCCTCTTAACCGTAGCGCCATTTGTCAAGGGTCTTGTCTTTCTTAGTCTTCTTTTTGTATTCTTTGTAGTGTTCTTTGCAGAGGTAAGCTCGTTTGTCGTCGCCAACTTTTAGGCCGGCGGCTTTAACTTTGTCAGAGGATATGGAGCGGATGGCTTCCATACCGCAGACGCTACATTTTGCGCCTTTATCGATGCGACCCAAGATGTTTCACGCTCACGGTTTCTAGTTTACTGTGTAAATGTATGCTTACGCTTAAGTTTCTTTTCATTTTGCAGACGACGTTTTCAGTTGAAGAAAATGCAATTGCACGCTAAATAAAGGAAAATGAATGAAAGTAAATTGTGTTTAATGCTTAACATGTTTTTCAAAGATGTCTTTGGCTCTTTGATAAATCAACTCTTTTTTGCCAAAAAACGTTGGTCCGATGCCTTCGATCACAAAGGATGCGGCTGATGAACCAACATACGCGCACCAAAGCGACTCCTTTTGGCGGATGTATTCAACGAGGAAGCCGCCAATGAAGACGTCGCCTGCACCTGTGGGGTCAACCACCACCTCTGAGGGGCAAGTTGCAATGCTGTATTGTGCTCCTTCTACTGATAGCAAACTGCCTTTTGCACCCATGGTTACAATGACGGTTTCAACACCGATGTCATGAATCGCTTTTATCGCGGGTTTAAGCTCTTTTTCGCCCGTTAACGCGAAAATTTCACCCTGTGAAGATTTGTAAATGTTGATTAAACTAAAGATGTCGTGATCAAGAATTTGGTTCTCCGCTACGTTGCCTGATTCGTCGAAGCTCCTGAGCAACCCCTGCGGATCCAGCGAAAGTATATCACAGCACTTTTTGAGTTTCTCCACGACTGCGTAGCTTACTTCGTTGGCGATGGGCGCCACGTGTATGGCTTTTGCCCTAAAATCGGAGGGGACGTCGTCTACGGTTATGGCTGGTCCTTTGCTTCTAAGCTTTAAAGTACGTTCTGCAAGGTTTTTGCTATATTCCAATTCGAAACAAGTAGTGGGTTCATTAACAATTTTGTGGACAGCGTCGGTGTTTATGTTTTCCTGCCGAACCCACCACAAATAGGCTTCTGGAAAATGTTCTCCCACTCGGGAAATAACCGAGACAGAAGCATCTAAGGTTTTGGCGGCAAACGACGTATAGGTTGCTGCTCCACCCAGAACTGTGAACGGTTTCGTTCTTGTGGGCAGGATAATGGTGTCAACTGAGAAATGTCCAACCACTGCTAAATCAAAGATGGGTACCGCCATGGTATCGTCACTGTCAATATTAAATTTGTCCTATATAGGATTAGCCTAACACCGCGAGAAAGATGGTCTTAAACGACGACTCATAATCCAGATTTTTCAGCAGTTAACCATAAAACATGATGGCTTGTCCCCCCTAACTGGGAGAAGAACAACAATTGGATTTTGTTGTTCTTCCAAGGCGAAAAACCGATAACGCTATGTTGGATTCAACATACCTCCCTCTGAAAACCAGAGAAGAACAACAACATGTGCCACCAAAATTGTTGTTCTACCAGAACACAATGTTTCGCCACAAAATCTTTCTTCAACCTTTAATCTACCTCTTACTAATCAGCACAAAAACACAATATCCCTCGTTATAGTTAGTTCAGGCACCGAACGGCGTTCTCTACCGATGAAGGTCCATAAAGAAGGTTCAGGCGCTTATCTTTGGTGGCGCCCGGACTCGTTTTTTGCCCAGTTTAACACGTAACGCTATACGGTAAAGTTTGCGCAGCGATTTCACCAGTTGCTCCACGCTTGGGGCCGAAGAGTAAATAAGTGGAATTTGCTCGTATTCTGCAATTCTCACAGATTCCTGATCAGGTAGGGTCTTGTGGAAAACCACGATACGCGGTTTGAGGCTGCTAACTCGTACAATCATCATGGGTAAAGTGCCGGATTCGACATTAGTGAAAACTAAAGCACGATCCGTCGTTGCACCGAAGAGCTGACTATAATCCGCGCCTGAGTAAGCTTCCACTGCCCTACGACTGTCGACGACGGTGTAACCGTTAACTTCCTTGACGTATTTTTCTCTACAAGCCACAACCTCTCCGCTGATAGCTTTGCACAGATACTCCACTCGTACGGGGATGGGAAATTCACGGAGATCAACAACAGCCATGCTGGGAGAACTAGTGAGCTTAGCGAATTCGCGGATAAAGCGGCTGCCTTTCTGATCGTCCAGATGCAGAAGGGAGAGCACGAAACGACGGATAAACTTGGCGCCGGGACTTTTTCTTCTGCCGCTTTCATAATCACTGACCACTGAAGAGGAGAGACCCATGGCATCAGATAGGCTGGTCTGTGAAACAGCAAAGAGTTCACGCCATTTACGCATAGTTGAACCTGGTCTGCTTGAAAGGATTATTTCACCCGCGATTCTTCTGGCTAAAACTTCCCTTAGGCTCGGCGACACAGACATACAGCTATTCTTCCTTCTTGCACCACTCTAAGCTGCAGGTATAAAACTATAGCGCTAAATACCTATCGCTAAAAGAGAAGCCATGTTAAACGATAAAGAGCAATACGGCTCCAACAACAACAGCTGCAAGTTCTCCAATCATCCATCCCCGAAACCTCGTTACCCAAACAACGAAAGCTCATTTATAAGGAAGTTACGCGTAAATATGCAGTAACGTTCCTGTCTAAAGACATCGAACGTTCCGTTGTTGCGGATCAACATAAAAAGGAGTCGAATATACATATGTCTGAAAAAGCTAGTGACGTAATCTTCGTTGGAAATAAACCCCCCATGAGCTATGTACTCGCCATCATAACCGCGTTCTCTTCAGGCGCCCAAAAAGAAATAACCCTAAAAGCAAGAGGCCAAGCTATCACCACAGCAGTTGACGTAGCAGAAATCACCAGAAGCCGCTTCATCAAAGAGCTCAAAGTCGAGAAAATCGCAATAGGCACTGCAGAAATGCCACCAAGAGAAGGCGAAAGCAGGTCTCGGATGGTTTCCACGATAGAGATTACTCTATCAAAAGCGTAAACCTACCTAGAGAAAAATATTAGGGAGTTTTTAGCTCTCCACTCTTTTTACCAATACTACTTGCTCGAGTTTTTGTTTAAGTATTTGCTGACGTTTTCAACAATATCCATGAAAGCTTTAGTCGCAGTTGAATCCTTATGCGACAGCACAAAAGGTGTACCTTTATCGGAGTCAACACCCACTTTTGGATCAATCGGTATGCTGCCCAAAAAAGCAACCCCAACATCCTGAGCCAACTTTGAGCCACCCCCTGACTGAAAAATCTCAGTTTTGACCCCACAATGTGGGCAGACAAATCCACTCATGTTTTCAACCACGCCGATTATGGGCAGTTTGACGGTTCGCGCGAACGTCACAGCTTTCTTGACTATGGAGCTAGACAACAATGAAGGCATGGTTACGATGACTACACCATCGAGATCGGGTAATAGTTGGGCTATGCTTAAGGGTTCGTCGCCTGTGCCCGGCGGCAAATCGATGAAAAGGTAATCAAGCTCGCCCCAAACGATTTCTGTGAGGAACTGCTTAATCGCACGCATCTTAAGCGGCCCCCGCCAAATAGTGGGCATCTCCTCAGACATAAAGAAATCAATCGACATCACCTTGATACCCAGTTCTGCTTCCACGGGGAATACACCTGTCGGGCCAACCTTGGCATGTTTACCCTCCAATCCTAGAAGTCTCGGAACACTTGGTCCATGAATATCAGCATCTAATATGCCGACGCGATTGCCCTGCAACGCATAAGCAGTTGCCAAATTCACGGTTATTGTGCTTTTGCCGACGCCGCCCTTGCCGCTGATGACTGCGATTTTATGTTTGATCATCCCCATGCGGCCTTTGAGGAGCTCTTGAGCCTGGGCTTCCTGTTCTCGGTAAGTTTTAAGTTGAGCCTGGTTTCGTTCTAAAGCCATAAAAAACACCATCTGATTTGTTAGAAGGTGTTCCCGACGTAAACTAAAATAGTTTATGGTCACTATTCTTAGGCAGCGACTAAACAGGAATGCGTTGTTATGGTAAACCTAGAAGACATAGAGCAGGCACAACAAGAAATTGCTCACTACATCAAGCAAACACCGCTTACCCGCTCACAATTCTTAAGTGACCTGTGCAGCGGCAGCGTTTACCTCAAATTGGAAAACCAGCAGGTTACACAATCTTTCAAAGTACGCGGCGTCATGAATAAGCTATTACACCTATCCCCGAAGGAAAAAAGCCAAGGGGTCATAACTGCCTCCGCCGGTAACCACGGTAAAGCAGTAGCGCTTGGAGCGCAAAAGCTGGGGTTCAAAGCAAAAGTTGTGGTGCCCGCCTCCACTCCGACAGTCAAAATCGACGGCATAAAACAATACGGCGCGGAGCTTCTCGTATACGGTGAAACCTACACTGAGGCTGAGCGGAAAGCCAAAGAATTGTCTCAAATCGAAGGCAGCCTCTACATTTCCCCCTACAATGATCCTCACATTGTAGCGGGACATGGTACCATTAGTTTAGAAATCCTGCAGGAGCACCCAGAAACCGACGTGATTGTTGTCCCAGTTGGTGGAGGCGGCTTAATTTCGGGGATAAGCATCGCAGCAAAAACCGCCAAACCCAAAATACAAGTCTTAGGTGTCCAATCCACAGCTACACCGATAATGTTTGAATCCCTAAAAGCAGGAAAAATCGTCAAGCCCCACAGTCACGAACCCAAAACCGTCGCTGAAGGATTAAGCGGCAGCATAGAAGAAAACTCGATAACTTTCCCTATAGTGCAAAAGTACGTTGACGAAGTTTACTTAGTCAGAGAACAGGAGATTCGGCATGCTGTCTATTTGGTTTGGGAAAACGAGAAGCAAATAGTTGAAGGCTCAGCGGCGACAACTGTAGCGCTGTTGGTGGAGAACAAAGAGTTGTTTCTTGGCAAAACCGTGGTTCTGGTGATGAGCGGCGGCAACATCGACGACTCCCGCTTCCAAACGGTGCTGACCTGGGAAAGAGGCAACTAACTCAGTTTGTAGCCGATTTTCCGCAGAAAAGTCCGTCGTTCCGCTATGTCAGCGTCGGTTTCGATACCTTTACTTTTGAAGCCATCGACGACGCCGATTATGCCTCTACCTTGCTCAGTTTCAGCTACTATAACTTGAAGCGGGTTTGCGGTTGCGGCGTAAACTGTGCAAACCTCCGGCACCTTCCTGATTTTATCCAACACGTTAAGGGGATACGCATTTTTTAAAAATATCAGAAAACTGTGTCCGCAGGCGATTTCAAAAGCTTTCTGGGAAGCTAACCGTCGAAGTTCAGGGTCGTTTCCTTCGTGGCGGACCAAGCAGGGACCTGAACTTTCACAGAAGGCTAACCCAAATTTGATGTTTGGCACAGAGTTAACGAGGGCTTCGTTGAGGTCTTCGGCTGTTTTAATGAAGTGCGCCATACCGAGGATGGTGTTGCAGTCTTGGGGTGGCTCTATCTTGACTGTTATCAGCTCCATAATCGACTCTCCCACAAATAAGTAATAAAATAGGTTAAAAATAAGTTTATGTAAGCCCTGCTTTCGGTTGATAATAATTTTTGTTCTATTTTGTATTCACGGGCTCTTTAACGAGTGAAATCCACACCACGGCACCAAGGATTCCTAGACTTCCCAGCGCTAATCCAATAGCTTGAAAGTTAAGAACCATTGCCGCTGTTAATGATGCCAAAAGAATACCTAAATTCATAAATGCGGTGTTCAGCGACATCATGGTACTGCGGAATTTTGGAAGTTGCTCGATAACTAAGCTACCGCCAGCAGTTAAGGTCATGGTTGAAAACCAAAAGCGGGCAATACCTAACCCGTAGGATAATTCGTAAGTTGGGATGAACATAAACGAAACTGTAAGCAAACCAGCAACAACACCTGCAATTGTTCCGAGACGTTTACGTCCCACACGGTTAATAAGTAACCCAGAAACTACGCCGCCGACAGCTGCAAGACTACTTCCCACTATTGTAAAAACTGCCCCTCCATCGATCGTCATGCTGAACTGTTCCCTGAAAAAAGAAACCGCGTAAAAACCGATCCCGCTTTCAGATATCATAAGCATGGTGACTGCTAAAGCTGCGATAGTCGACCGATTAGAAAATGCGAGTTTGAAGCCAAGGGAAAACGGCTCTTTTTTCTCTTGCGGTTGATAGTCAAGCTTGTTTGGAATTACCATTGCAGCTAGACCTAAGCTTATCAAAGTTACTGGTAAAGAGAGAGCAATCATGACTAGACGCCAACCTCCCCAATCTGCGATTAAATCGATTGTCGGCGCGCCAATAACATAAGCCAATGTTGTGGCTGAAACAATAACTCCGATTGCCCTGCCCCTTTTTTCCAGCGGGTATATATCGCCGATTATTGAGTACGCCATCGCTGTAACCATGGCTATTCCGGCTCCTACACCGATGTTTGGCACCAAAAGTAACAAGAAGGTTGGCGCCAAAAAGAAACCTAAAGCAGCAAGACATGTGCATACTAGTCCGATGAGCAGGAACATTTTATGGTTGAAACGGACGCTAAGCACAGCCATCAAGAGTCCAAAAACAACGCCTGAAATAGCACCGACTGAAGCTGTTAAGCCTGCTGTACCAACTTGAACCTCAAAAGAGCGAGCTATGTCAAGAAGAAGCAACTGGAAAGTTACGGTTACTAACCATGTTGAAAGTACAGAGAGTCCCAGAACCGGAAGAAGAAACCTGCCGTGCTTTGACCTTTCAGTCGTATCCCCCGAGGTAGTCCCAACCCTGCAAACTCCATTTGATCGTTTAATGTATTAAAAACTTGCTAAACGTGCATGTCTTCAAGAGTTTCTATCCTACGCACCAACCGAACCGTTTCACGTCTGCCGGCGAAACCTTCTCCTGTATCATTAGCTCTCTTAAGCAAACAGGATCGGTTTCCAAAAAGTCGCCGGTACACGCGTAAGCTCGACCTCGGCATCCACCGCATGTTTCCCGGTACTCGCAACCGCTGCATTGGCCTTTCAAATTTTCCCGTTGCCGCAGGGTGTTTAGGATTTCGGAGTTGCGCCAGATTTCAGTTATACTCTGTTCACGGATGTTTCCTGCTTTTATGGGCAGGAAAGTGCATGGGTAAACGTCGCCGTTGGGGCGCAAGCTGAAGTAAAAAAGACCCGCATGGCAGCCGACGTTGTTGTGGATCCAGAACTCTTTAATCAACAAATCTTTGGGTTTGGTTCCGTGTGATCGGTGCATCTCCATGGCGATTTCGGGGAACATGGGCAGTCCGCCTGACATGGCAAAAGTCATTTCGGTGTCCTCCTGCCGTTGCTGTAGCCACCTTATCAGCATCTCTCGTTGCTGCTGGGTCATGGCTTGGTCCATGACGTCTTTGCCTCTGCCAACAGGAACTAAATCGTAAACGGCGACTTCGTCTACACCTAAGTCGGAAAGGAAATCTATCCGCTTGGGCATCTCGTGGAAGGTGTCTTTGAGCGCCATGGTGGTGACGACAACTTCTAAGTCGATGTCGAGGCAAGTTTGGATCGCGGAAACGGCTTTGTTGAAGGTGCCGGGGAGGTTTCGCAGATGGTCGTGTTTGTCGGGGAAAACTGAATCGATGGGTATGCCGATGGCTTTGATGCCAGCTTCTTTAAGCTGCAACGCCGTGTGGGGGGTGATTAGGAGCCCGTTGGAGAGCATGGCAGATATGATGCCGATGTCTTCACAGTGTTGGGCAAGCTCAAGCACAAAGTCTTTGCGCAACAGGGGTTCTCCGCCGCTAAAAATCACTGCTTCCGTGCCTAGGCTCTTCATTTCGTCCAGGGCGGCTAAAGCTTCTTTGAGGTTGAGTTCGCCTGGCATGGCTTCGCGGGCAGAGACGTGGCAGTGCAGGCACCGCAGGTTGCAAGCGCGGGTCACCGCATATGAGACAATTAGGGGAGTGTTGGGGTCGCCTTTTAGTCCTTGACCGAGAAATTTTTGTCGAAGCATCAACTCAAGCAGTTTAAAGGTTGTCCCCACCATCTGCACCCGTCTAGATTTTTGGTCGAATAATCCAGAGTTGAATTGCCCTGCGGAGAAGCCACGCGACTGCAAAGATGAGGGAGACCGCGATGATGACGATTACCATGTTGGGGCCGATGTCGAAAGCGTTTTCCGCTACTGGCGGTTCTAGGTCTTGGATTTTTACTTCGTCGATTGTTGCGAGACTGTCATGGCCAAAGTAGAGTTCGGTGCCGTTAACGATGTTTCCCTGAGGGGTTCGGCTGCCATGGAGGACGTTTACGGCTTTTTCTTCCCCGTCTACGTAGAGGTGCATTCCTGTGGTGGTTCGCGTGAATTCCACGTGTAACCACTGGTTGAATGGCACAGGTTGGGTGGTGACGATTTCGTTGACGCCGTTTTCCGTCAAGACATAACCGCTGAGTGCTCCTTGGACGTATTCTTCGCCGACTTCAGGTGCGCCCGCACGCAACGCAAGTCCGAGGACTCGAACTGTATTCCGCCAGTCGCATTCTTGGTCGGGGTGGTCAGCTTTGACAACGATATTATTGTATGTGGCGTCTTTGAGCGAGGGCACGTTAATCCATGCTTGGATGCTCACGTATTTTTGGATGTCTAAGTTCGGCGAAACCGGGATATAGATTGGTTTTGGTGTGGGTGGGAAACCGACGATGAATTTTATGGGTACGTAGACGAGGTTGTCGCCGTCGAAAGTAAGGGCTTTGTCGAATTTGCCGTCGACGAGTTGGGGTTCGGGGTGGCCGCCGACTATGCCGAAATTCACTCCTGTCACGTCAGGGGTGACGATTGTGGCGTCGTTTGATTGGGTTTTGTCTAGGGGCCAATAGCCAACTGTGACGCCGCCAAACTGTGCAGACGCCGTTGACAAAACGATTGGGCTAAGGAGGCTTGCCGCCAAGAGGCAAAAGATTGCTAATTTGATTTTGATGTTTTTAGATGCCAAAGGATTTCACCATGCAACCACATTAAAAAGAATTTGCTGCATATAGCTCTCCCCAGAGAACAGCACCGTTCCCCAAAAGGAACAGTAAGTTTTCGGTTTTCTAAGGGTTTTAGATGATGGACCTTGGCCGGAGTTGCTTTGCCACGCTCGCCAAGAAATCGATGCTTTGGCAGACGCCGTAGTTAGTGGCTAAAACATTGCGGTATCGGCTTTGGTGGCGATATGTTGAGCCACGCTTTGCGCTTTACAAGTGCGAAGGAGGTTATGCTTGTTATGAAGAGGCTCACTATGACAAACGAGTTCGGCAACGCACGTAGCCCGGTTGCTATGGTGTCTGCGAGGATAGACATAGAGCAGTACATCGAGAAGACGCCGGTGACGAATTGGCCAATGTGAAGCGGTTTTCTAACTTTGCAGGCTTGGATTTTTATCCAGTTTAAAAACTTCTCTATGCGCTTATGCACGTCTGGCAAGTCATCTAAGAATATGGCTAACCCCGCCAAGAAGAAGACGCGCCCCGTGTTAACTGCTATCTCGCTGGAATCCACAAAAAACATGCTCAGAACCGTTACGGGGGTGTAGAAAGCCACAAATGCCGTGGTGGAAGCCAACACGAAGAACCCGTAAACATAGTGGTGGAACAAGAACCGTCCAGTGTGGAGGCATCTCCCTATTGCGGCACCTGGGAAGATGTTTATGATGCCCGCGGCTAGCGCAAGCCAGAACAGGTTGCCGTTGAGTAGGAAAGGTGAGTACGGCTGCCAGTTGGGGTAATTAAGGTAGTAGCCGTAGATTATGCCGGCGACGCAGGCTATGCTGATTAATGAGTTAAAGATTAAAGCTATGCTGAAAATTTTCTTAAGTATTGTTCCGACAGTGCCCATCTTATGCCTATCCCATAAGCCCTAGATTTAAATTTTTATTAAGAAGTTGCGCTTAACCGTCTTTTATAAGTAACGCAACTCCGAGGAGAAAAACCATGAAGTTCCAAATAAAGTACCAACCATCCTACGCCTTGCTCGTCGCATACCTGGAGCAAGGCGAAACCCTAACCGCTGAAGCGGGCTCCATGACGTATATGACCCCAAACATCGAAGTTCACACGCGGAAACGTGAAAAAAGCCTATGGGGCACCCTGGGGGTGAGCCTTATCGGCGGCCAATCGTTCTGGGTAAACGACTACTTCGCCGCAAACGGACCCGCAGAAGCAGCATTCGCAGCGGCACCCGTCGGAGACATCAAACAACTCGACATAGCCCCCGGCAGCGGCTACATCATCCAGAAATCAGCTTACGTAGCCAGTACACAAGGCATCGATTTAGACGTGAAATGGGAAGGCTTCACCAAAGGACTCTTCGGACAGGGCCTTTTCATGCTCAAAGCCTCTGGCAGCGGACAAATGTTCATCAACACATTCGGTGCCATCGACACCCATAGCCTGCAGCCTGGGCAAACCCTTGTTGTCGACAACTTCCACCTGGTCGGCTTCAGCGAAAGCTGCACCTACAAAGTCACCCGCATCGGCGGCATGAAAGAAACCTTCTTCAGCGGTGAAGGCTTAGTCACCCATATCACGGGACCCGGCGACGTACACATCCAAACCAAAAACCTCCAGGAATTCACCGAGTGGATCTGGACGCTTCTGGAACCCAAAATTCGCAACACCCGGTCGCGGTAGAACAATCTTTTTATCTTTTTTTCTCCCTAAACCATTTGATGATGTTACTGTGACAAGTATCGGGTTAGCAGCATTAATTGGGCTCCTCTTAACAGTCGTTTTAGGAATAATCTATCCTGGATGGGGGCACCTGCTGGGAGCCTTCGTCGGAGGCATAGTCGCGGGGCTCATCACACGAAGTATGATCGGCGGATTCGTAGCGGGACTGCTCGCGGGAATCTTCAGCGCCATAGTGCTTTCGGTTTTCGCGTTTTTCGGCTTCATAATCCACGGCGCCATAGCTTACGGTTTCTTTGGCGCAATATTGGGCGGCTTAGCCGGAATCATCTACGCAATCGTTGCAGGTATAGTGGCGACGGTGATTTCAGTAGTAGGCGGCTTAATCGGCGGTGCAATCACAAGATAGCGTCTATCTGTCTAAACTGAAGCTTTTCTCATGGGCTGTTTTCTCGGGGATCTGGTCAAGAATCATTTTCTCCTCAGGCTTCTTAGACAGCACAATAGGCGAAAGACGCATGGCTAGCTCAACCGCTGAAGCCAATTTGCTGCCCCGCTCCGCATAAATCTCAAAGAGCAAGCCATCCTTACGGACCGCATCGCCAAGTTTCGCATGTAGCATGACACCTGCACCTTTTTCTTTAGGCGCTCCCGCTTCACGAGCGATACGCACGATGTCGTCGGTGCTTAACCAAAGCACTTTCCCCGCACGGTCGGAGCGCAAGGCAAATTTGTGAGGACCAACTGGCAGCGCTTCAGCTTTAACTGTTGCGTCTCCGCCCTGGGCAGCTATGATTTGTCTCATCTTCGCCAAAGCCTTGCCCGAGTCAATCATGTCCTCCGCCATGCCGCGACCGTCCCCGACGCCTATCATCTCGAAAAGCATGCCGGCGAGACTGACGGCTTTTTCCCGCAAATCAGGAGGACCTCCTCCCATCAAAGTCTGAAGAGCTTCGCGGGCTTCCAGAGCGGGTCCGATACCGCATCCCAATGGCTGATCCCCGAACGTGAGGGCACATTGGATGTTTAATCCCAAGCGTTTACCCAAATCCACAAAGTCCGAGGCGAGGCTGTAAGCTTCGGTTCGGGTTTTAATTTTCGCCCCCATGCCCGTGGGTATGTCGATTACGACGTGGGTGGCGCCGATGGCTTTCTTCTTGCTTAAAATCGAAGGCAGCAGCATTGGGTCAATGCCCAATGGGTACTCGACTTGGATGAAGAGGTCGTCAGCAGGCGCCAACTCCAATGAACCGCCCCAGACGAGGCAGCCGTTGGTTTCCTCCACCACACGTTTGATTTCGGGGATGGAGAGCGTGACGGGGCACAGTGTTTCCATCCGGTCAGCGGTGCCCGCGGGGGAGGTGATGGCGCGTGAGCTGGTTTTGGGGATAGTGAAGCCGGCAGCCGCCACAATCGGCACTATGAGCATGCTGGTTTTGTCGCCTGGGATGCCGCCGACGCTATGCTTATCAAGAATTGGGCTCCGACCGAAATTCAGGGTTTTGCCGGTGATTATCATAGCCTGCGAAAGAGCTTCGGTTTCAGCGGTACTCAACCCGTGTATGCTCAGTGCGGTGAGAAACGCAGCTATCTCCACAGAACTTAAGTGCCGTTCAACCACGTTGTTTACTATCGCAATTATGTCTTTTTCGCGGAGGCGTTCTCCCCGGAGTTTGGCGCGGATGTTGAAGAGCGATTCAGGCAGGGGTGCCAACTGGACTTGCACCACCTCGTCGCCTTTGACGGCAAGCGCGCTTTCAGTTTCCTCAAAGAGTCCAATGCGGTCGTTTGGGAAATGCTCGGCGATGTTGGCTATGCTGATGACTTGCCTTTTTCCATAAACGATTCTGATTCGGTCGGAACTGCGGACGCCTAGGGAACTCGCAGTTTGTTCGCTGATAACTGCGATTCGGTTACCGCCTGTTGTTATGTTTAGAAGTTCAACGATGAGCTCCATGGCAACCACTCCTACTATTGATTAGTTGGGAAATAGTTAAAGATTTTAAGGAAAACTCATTCAGTTTAAGCATGTGAGGAAAGCGTTTTGAGATATGTAGACTTTGTTGATTTAACTTACAGACCTAAAGAAACAGAGCTGAACTGCGCCTTCTACGTTGAACCCGAAGGCATAAACCTGAAAGAAGCCGCAGGTGGCGTAGCTGCGGAAAGCTCCGTGGGAACCTGGACGGAACTCACCACTGAGAAGCCATACGTGAAGAAACTCGCCGCGCACGTCTTCAGCATTGAAGGTAACGTCGTCAAAATCGCTTACCCTATTGAGCTTTTCGAGAGCGGCAACATGCCCAACATCTTAAGCAGCGTCGCAGGCAACGTATTCGGGTTGAAAGCGCTCAAAAACCTGCGTCTCCTCGACATAGAATTTCCCAAAGCACTCCTGTCCAGCTTCAACGGCCCCGCTTACGGCATCGCGGGCATTCGCAAACTCCTCAAAGTCTCCAAACGCCCTCTCGTCGGTACCATCATCAAACCGAAATTAGGTTTAAACACTAAAGACCATGCTAAAGTCGCCTACGACGCGTGGCTTGGAGGCTGCGACGTAGTTAAAGACGACGAGAACCTCAGCAGCCAAAAATTCAACCCTTTTGAGGAACGGTTAACGGAGACGTTGGCAAGTCTTGACCGAGCGCAGGATCAGACAGGGGAACACAAAGTCTACATGGTCAACATCACCGGCGAAACTGAAACCATGATTAAACGCGCCCAAAGCGTCGTGGACCAAGGCGGTGAATACGTCATGGTCGACATATTGACCTGCGGCTGGTCTGCGTTGCAGACGCTTCGAAAACAAAACTTCAAACTTGTCCTCCATGCACACCGAGCGGGACACGCGGCTTTCACTAAAAACCCTCTACATGGCATATCAATGAAACCAGTTGCGGCAGTCGCCCGCATAATCGGCGTAGACCAACTCCACGTCGGAACAGTAGTCGGCAAAATGTCAGAAACCAAAACCGAAGTGCAAGAAAACATCGCGGTCTGCAAAGGCGAAATGGGTGGATTGAAACCTGTTTTGCCCGTTGCATCCGGCGGTTTGTATCCAGGGCTTGTACCCGCGCTCTTGGAAATCTTCGGCAACGACGTAGTTTTGCAGGCAGGCGGCGGCATCCATGGTCACCCCGACGGAACCGTTTGCGGTGCCAAAGCTATGCGCCAAGCAGTCGACGCCACTCTGGAAGGAAAAACGCTGGAAGAATATGCTAAAACACACAATGAACTTGCCGCATCCTTAAAACAATGGAAAACCTAAACAACAGACCGCGCGAACTCTCAGGTTGCGCTTCTCCCTCCTTATTTTGAAGCAGCCCCATGATCCTATTTTACCGTAATATTTTCGTGTTCGAAATATGGTTTTATAACCTCAATGCAAACGGAGAGTTGAGGAAAACAGAAAAGTGTCAGCCAGTTTACTGGGGAGAAAAGATGACGAGAGAAAAGGCGTTTTGCCGCTAATCCGTTGCTATTGCGGAGCCGAAATCTTGGTTTTACTTAGTCTTGAACGGATGAATGAAGTCATTGAAAATCACGTTAAAAAACACGGGCGGAGACTAAAAGACAAAGGGGACAAAGAAGTTGAAGCCCAACTTATCCGCGAATTCCTTTCTTCACAAATTTTCGAACGTTTAACAGAAAAACCCTAAAAAGTTCCAGACTTCAGCTTTTACTGTTATAAGGTAGTTGCAACCGACAGCTTCTAAAAAAAGCAATCAACACAGCTTCAGAAGTCGTTTGCTTGCCAAATGCGGGAGCAAAATTTTTTATTCATTCAACCCTCCATAGAGAGGTATGGGCAAATTTCTCTCAAGTACCCAACTTCATCAAGCTATACAAGAAAAATCCGCAGGCACCCGAGAGTTCCTCTGGGTGTGTTCACCCCAGCTGGGAGTTGACGCCCACAAAGTTTTCTCCCAGGCAATCGCCAAAACCCTTCCAGCAAGCATCAGATTCGTTTTCCCACTAAATGATTTAACGGTTAAACAGGGCGAAGTCAACCCTTATGAAGTGCAGTTTCTAAAAGAACGCTTTAAAGATGAGAGTGTCAAATCTAACGACCAAACTAGCTCTAACATCTACATCTTTGACGACTTTGCTTTCATATCCTCAGCGGTGCTCACTGCAGGGGCGTTTGAAAGCAACCTAGAAGTGGGCGTTATGATTAACGGTGCCGAAGTCGATGTAGTGAAAGCCTTCTTTGAGCAGCACTTGTGGCAGAACGCTAAACCAGTAGGCGACCTTAAAAAACAAAAAAAGCTCTGGAACCTAAACCAAAAAAACGACTTCAAAAAACTAAAAGCAAACAAGAGAATTAAATCCTATGCACAACTCGCCGAGTGGACAGATGATGTCTTCAGCACCTGGTACCTCGGGGTTCTCAACCGACTACAAGCAAAATCAACGAGTAGGATAAGGGGGGAGACGAATTGGGGCAGGGAGCTTTTACTTGTCGGAGACGTCGGCTACAAAGCGTTTAGGGAACTACAGCTCGGAGACTTGGCGTATTTAGCTGACTTAGTCAAGCAGCGTGGAAAAGTTGTGGTGCATCTGGTTAGGGTGCGGGACAAAAGCAGGGTGGAAACCGACGACGGCGACTACCACATCTTATGCCGAGTTGAGAAGGACTATACGCTTGAGCGGGAAGACTTCTATGGACTGCTAAAGACCCTTGGCGTTTCGTCACGTTCTGCTGAAATGCAGCTAAGCGAGGAACAACAGAAAACCGTGCTCGATGTCTTGTCAACGGCAAAGCCAAAGAGAAAAACGAGAAAAAAAAAGCCAGCGGCCAAAGCTAACGATTAATTGTGTGTTCCAGCGTTGGAACATTATGTTCCTTGAGTAGAACTAAAAACCCGTAGTGAGAACCTATTGTATGATGGTATTGTATGAAAACAGCAATCGTCCTAGTGTCAGTTTTAGTTTTAGGTTTGCTGGTACCCATTGCTTTTCAAGCACAGCTAGCGGTTGCTCAGCCGTCGCCTACGCTTATTCGAGCGGACGGTATAGTCACTCCAACGACAACACCCCTCCAGCAGGTTGATGGCATATACAAAATAACAGCAGACATCAGCACCCCCATCGTAGTTGAGAAAAGCAACATAATTCTTGACGGACAAGGGTTCACTATTCAAGGCACAGAAGATTTCAATGACCAAGTTGGCATCACCCTACTTTGCAGTCATGTAACGGTAACAAACTTTCATGTTTCAGGCTGGCAAATCGGCGTACACGGCGTCAATGACAGCAACATAGTTAGCCATAACAATTTCACAAGTAACCACTACGACGTCGCAATTTACGCCGACAACTACCAAATAACAGGAAACTACTTAGGCTTCCAACGGATCATAGGCGATAACAACACCATTTCAGAAAATGTGATCAGTATTCCAGACTTTAAAAGTGGGTTTTGGATAAGCAAAAGTTCGGGCGCCGTAATAGAAGCCAACGATGTAATCCTCAAAGAAATGTCCACATCGTTTATCAGCTCAGACAACAGCACCATCCACGTTCGTTGCAACAACTTTCTCAACATAGAAGTCAACACTGGAGGTGCTCTATCTTTGAGCCTCCAAGGCGATCGCGCTTATTGGGATGGCAACTACTGGAGCGACTACCGCACTCGATACCCTAATGCCTCTGAAATTGCCAGTTCAGGAATATGGGACACGCCGTACTTCAGCGCCCAGCTACAAAGGACTATTGACCGTACCCCACTTGTGTCGCCATGCATCTTTTCCCAACCATCCATCGCTGAAAAGCCAAACCCGACCCCAACTCCCAGCGCAATTGCCACCCCATCACCCGACCAAACAACCAATCCATCCGGCACACATTTTTCCTCATGGTTAACACTATTGCTTATTTTGGCAATTGTGTTGGTGGCTGTCGTGATTAATAGGAAGCGGCTTAGAATACCCAAGGGTACTTTTGGCGCATAACCTGGACGATTGATTGTGGGGCGATTATGCCCTCTTCGCAGATTAAACCGTGTATGTAGCGGTTGGGTGTTACGTCAAACGCTGGGTTGCGGACCTTTAGAACTTTCGGGGCTTCCGCCCAGACTTCCGCAGGGTTGCGTTGCTCAATTTTTTCGCATTCTCCGCCGAGCGTTTCGGGGTCAAACTTGAGCATTTCCGAAACCACATAAAACGGCTTCCGCGCTTCACGAGCTAGAACCGCGATGCCGCCTGTGCCGATTTTGTTGACGACGTTGCCTTCGCTTGTGATGGCGTCTGCTCCAACGATGACCAGGTCAACGTCTCTCATGAAGGTTCTTGCCGCTGAATCTACAATAAACGTAGTTGGGATTCCGAGCTCGACAAGTTCTTTGGCGGTTAAGCGTCCTTGAAAAGCGGGTCGGGTTTCAGTGCAGATGACGCTGAATTTTTTGTCCGCTTCTTTGGCTTTGGCAAGCAACCGCGTAACAGTTGAGGAGTGACAATGGGTAAACACAACCGCACCATCAAAGATTCGTTTCGCACCAATTTCGGCTGTTCGCTCTCTTGAAGCATCCAAATCCGCAAGGAACTGGTCTACGGTCTCGCTTACGATTCGGCCTAGGTCAGATACTTCTTCTGAGTTGGCATTTTCAGCTTGAACGATTAAGCAACGCATGGCGTTACGCATCAGCGGCTCGGTTTCGCGTGATTCGGCGAGGATGGCTTGGGCTTTTTTGAGTTCAGCTAAAAACTGGGGTTTATTCTTCGCTTTGGTATCTTGGGCTTGGGTTTGGATGGCTTTAACCGCGGCTATCGCGACGTTACGAGCGCCTTGCACTTGGAGTTTACGGATCTTTTCAGCTGCGACCTTAATAACTTCAGACATGGCACTTCACTCTAGCGGCTTACGGAGTATTTTAGGCATGGCGAAACATATAAGCAAATTCGTAACACAGTGTAGTGAACGCTATGTTACCCGACCAAGACTCCATCAACGCGATTTTGAAACCCTACGTTCAGCCATGGTATGATTCGTTGGAGGATCCGCTGAAGGCTCAGGAGCAGGTGCTCCAGGAATTGCTGCCTAAATATCGCTCCACCGAGTACGGCGAAAACCATAAAGCCGACATAATAGGGGGCATCAGCGATTATCAAGCTAATTTTGCCATAATTAACTATACGGGGCTAATTCCATACCTCAATGAAGTTAAAGAACGTCATTTCAAAGCTTTTTTGAGTGAACCGCCCCAATGCTGGGTTATGACGCGCGGATCGACTGGGAAATCCAAAGTTATCCCCGCCACCCAGACCCACCTTAAACAAATCTATAGCTGCGGCGCCCGAGCCCTCATCAACTTCGCCGTTAAAAACAGAAACTATGAAGTCTTCTTAGGAGTCATTTTAAACCTCAACTTCCCCTCGGCTGTTCACACAATGAACTGCGAAGGCCAAACCGTCACCTACGGTTACAGCAGTGGTACCTACGCGCGGCTTAACCCAATGTTTGACCGCGTTAGTCTTCTCCCTCGGCAAGAACAAATCGACGCGTTAGGCAGCGGAATTGGGCGCAGAGATTGGGAGAAACGTTTCGACCTCGTCTACGAGTTGGCAAAAGACCAAAACGTCACTGCCACCATGGGTGTAACTCCTGTTATTTTGGGGTTTGCGCGTTACCTCAACCGCAAGTACGGCAAGAAACCCCGCGACATATGGAAGCCTCAGGCGCTTTTCTGTACCAGCGTCCGCAAAATCCACTTCAAATATGGTCCTGCACTCAAGAAGTACTTCGGCGATGTACCCATCGTGGAAATGTACACTGCCACGGAAGGCGTGTTTGGTCAGCAACTAGACGATTTACCCTACATTGTGCCGAATTACGACGCTTACCTCTTTGAAGTAGCCACAGGCAAAGGCGTGAAAATGCTGCATGAATTGAAACGGGGCGAATGGGGTAGACTTATTGTTTCCTCATGCATGCTGCCGCGTTACGACATAGGCGACTTGATTGAGGCTGCTGGAAAAAACTATTTCCGCGTGATCGGGCGGAACAAACCTTTTACGCTGCTTGAGCACAGGTTGTACAGGGCTTTTCTAGGGCGACTCATCTAGGTTGGGCGAGGCGAATGCCTACGTGCAACCATAGTTACATAGATGGCTCCGATTATTATGATGACACCGATGATTAGCAGCATGATAGCGAAGTCGCCGCCTGCCGTAAGCGTTTGGCTTGTTATCTGCAGAATCGAAAAGAACCCAATGGTTATCAGGATTAAACCGCCGATTAAGTAGCCGACAAAACCGTATTCGCCTTTCTCCTGTTTCTCTCCTTTTTCTCCACGCTGGTCTTTTTCGTTTTTCTCGTTCTTTTCTGCTTTCTCGTTTCTCCGTTGGTATGGTTGGGCAGGTACCGGTCCAACTGGTGGAGGAGCTCCGGTTGGAGGTGCTTTAAGTGCGGCTCCGCAACGTGGGCAGAAAGCCATGTCTTCGTCAACTTTGTTGCCACATTTTGGACAATACGACATAATTAATTCTTCCCTATTATTCTCTATTCAGCTCTGACTATTTAAAACATGCACCTGCCCCTTAGAGAGAAAAGTATATGTGTCCATGACCGAATAAAAACCGAAGGAGAACCTTCGTGACCTACCTGCTTAGACCAGAGGGGCTTTCAGAAAAGAAAAAAGAAAATCTCTTCACAGCCATTTACGTGGGAACAGTCTTCATAATAATCGCCGCTGTCTACGTTAGTCACCTCCCAAATAGTCTCTGGGATGAACTTGTTGACTTCTTCACTACCCTAACGCTTTCACCAATCCCCGGAACCAGCATACCCCTCCCAGCCCCAAGCATCGCAACCGGCCACACCGACCTGTTCTTCGCTGTTTTCCAGTTTGCCATCGCCCTCGGCGTCTTAGAAATCATAATTCTATTCCTCCGCATTTACTTCCGTTCCCCTGTTGAGCGAAAAGCGGAAACTGTGGAGAACATCGTGTTCTGGTTGGGAACAAGCTACTTAGCTATAACATACCTTGTTAACATTAACCAGCAAAGCGAGTGGTTCGTGTTTTGGGCTGGGGTAATCATGTTGTTTGGGGTGGCTTTGGTTATACGCGCATTTATCCTTTTAGCTAAGCGGTAACTATCTTCTTTTAACTTTCAGCTTCCACCAAAGCGACAGAACCTGCCGAAACATGCTCCAAGAGTCTTTAATTATGTTTACTTTAGTGCCTTTGCCGCTACGCCATTGCACAGCTATCTCTTTAATTCTAAACCCATGGTTGTAACCGCGCACCATAACCTCGGTGTCCCAAAACCAATGAGTCGCCTCCACCTCATCAAGCAAACTAAAAAGTGATTGCCTCTTAAACGCTTTAAAACCGCACTGGTGGTCATGCAGTCTGGAGCCAAGCATGCGTCGGACGAGCCAGTTGTAGGTTTTGGAGCTGAGGCTTCTGCTAAACGTGCGCTCCGCTTTGCTCTCTTTTAGCATGCGTGAACCCGTCGCGAAGTCGTAGCCTTCAACCGTGATGGCTTCCACAAGTGGCTTAAGGTAGCTGAGATCCGTTGCTAAATCCAAATCCATGTACACCAAGACCTCGCCGAGGCTTTGTTTAAATGCGTTGTTTAATGCTGTGCCCCTGCCGAGGCGCTGGTCCCGGTGAATATGCCGTACGCAGGGGTATTTCTGCGCTAACTCTTTGGAGCGTTCTACCGTGCCATCTGTGCTTCCGTCCTCAGCAATGATAATTTCGTAGGAATCAGCAACCTCGTCTAGGACTGGAACTGTTGTTTCAACGGCTGATGTTAGGTAGTCTACTTCGTTGTAGGCGGGGAGCACCAGTGAAACCTGCAAAATTTTTGCTGAAGTGTTTGGTGTGGTCATGGCGCGTAGAACCTGCTTGGGAACCAGTCAAGGTAACTGTGGATGTAAGTGGGGTTAACTGGGGCACCTGAAATCACAGGGTAAAACAGTAGAAAAGCTCCCACTGTTGCTGCAAAAATTGTTACGGTTCCGAGTTTTCCGTATTTTGTGTGCCAGTACTTGTTGATAAAGTAGGTTATAGCCAGAATAAGTAGGGGGACGCTTAAGTAGAAATGGTAGATGTAGGTGGCTCTGCCAACGAAAATGTAGATAAGCCAGCTGAAGAAAAACACCACAACGATGTATATTCCCTTTGTGTCCCAACCGTTCCCTCTGATGCTTTGACGAACTGTTGACTTTTTAATTCGGCTCCAAAGATTTGCCGCAACCTCTTGCACGTGCAGAGCTTGGTAAGCTAAAACCAGAACCAATGCGAAACCAGTCCACCAGATCGCCGGGTTGCCTAAAACGTAGATGGTGGATATGAGGTTATTGTTTGGCGGGAAATAAGTTATGTCGAACCATCTTGCTGCTGAACCGCCGGGGTAAAACATTGTCGGCCAAGACCACCATGGAGCTGATGCTTGGTCGGACACTGGGCCTGAATGGAAGCCTAACATTGATACCTGCAAGTTAAGGATTGAAGGGAACGAGTCGCCTAAAAGCATCTCGGGGATGTAGGTTGCGAAGTAAATCAGGACGGCGATACCTGCAAAGCCTACGAGTAGTAGGGCTGGGTGGTCAAAGAAGGCAACGTATTTGTCGCTTAAGGTTCCTTTGAGCCGCATCAAATCCTTAAATCTGACCGCCACCAAGAGAGCTACCATGCCTAAGGCGCTCCAAAGCGTAAACCATTTTGTGGAGACTCCGAGAGCGAAGAAAACCACGGCCAAAAACAAAGGTAGTAAAGATGTGTTTTTCCATCCGTTTTTGACAATTTGCATGAAGTAAATTAAGAAGAAGATTTGTGAAACCAAGGAGAAGAATACGACGTATGTGTCTGTGGTGCCAATGCGTGCCATCGTGAAGTGCATGAAGTCAAATGTCATCAAAAACGCGGCTGAGAACCCGCCGATCCAGGTGCCGAACAGTTTCTTTCCCAACAAATACATCAGGGGTACGATTAGGGTGCCGAATATGATGCCCATTATGCGCCAGCCAAAAGGTGTTTGTCCAAAAATTTCAACTCCCGTGGCTTGGATTAGTTTGCCAAGGGGCGGATGCGTCCTTTCTTTGGGGATTATGCCGTCAGCCAGATTCTCTGCTGAGCGTGCGAAATATACTTCGTCAAAGTACATATTGGACATGTAGGTGGGGGGAAATTCAAGTTTGCCTTGTTCATCAGCCAGTCTCGTTACAGATGCGTCTGCGTTTTCGACGGTTATGCTAAGAATTGGAACCTGCTGGTTGTTGGGTCCTGCGAACCCGATTTCTTTGACTTCGATGAAGGGTGATGGTTCTCGGTCGCTTGGGTTAGGTACTGACCAGTAGAAGTCTGGTCTAGAATCGTAATTGACCGCGGTAATATTGAACTCTAGATATCGCGTACTGGTATTGGAAAAACGTATATCTATATCTCGAGCAGTCGAGTAGTCTGTGGCTCGCTCCTGAAGGGCGAATTGCCCCACGTAATCCCAGTCGCCTGGCTCCCCTGAGTATATAGTGACTGTGGCGTTGCCACTTTTGACCCAGAAATACGCGTATTGCACGTTTTGGTTTGAGCCTAAATCTACGTAGAAGCTTTCGGTTCCCGTGGTTTGCCAATTGTTGACGGGTGCATTAACTGTCCCAACGTTCCAAGCTGCCATACCAAGGAAGAGAATTGACAGCAAAACCATAGTAAGGATATCTATCTTGGTTACTTTCAGGTCAAAGTTGATGGTGTTTCACCTTTTTCTGGAATCGGACTCAACGGAGTAGGGGCTACTTGTTCAGGTTTTAGCCATCCCCGTCCTTGAAGTTCAAACCACATCAATATGGAAGCATACGCCAACATCAATAAATTGATAACGCTTACCGCAATGACTACGGGGTCGCCGGTCAAGTTCGGCGCATAAGGGTAGTAGAGATTTAACCAGTAAAGCACATAGGCTTCATTGACAAACAATGTCCCAGTTAACACCACGTATAAGAGTCGTGTTCGCTTTAGAAGCGGAAATATTAATGCCAACGTAGCCATAGCTGGAAACATGTAGCGTTCATGGATTCTGGTCGGTAGCATAAAGAAGCTAAAGAAAAGCATGAACGCCGCGAAAATAGCCAAGTAATCACCTGAAATATTGTACCGTTTGTGGAAAACATAGAGGGTGAATGCAGCGGCTGCCCCAAACAACCCCCAACCGACAAGGTAAAGGCTGCCGTCGGGTATCCACATCCCAAACATCCCCCACAAGTTGAAGGCGTTTATGGATGTGTAGGCGTACCCACTGTAGGCGCCGAAGTAGATGTCGCTGAGGAAAGTGACGGGATTATTGTTTGGCCACTGGAAAGGCAAAATGACTACAAAAACCGTTGCGGCAAAAGCAGCCACAGAATACAGCAAGCGCTTAAGACCGTTCTTTTTGAAAATTAGGAGTATCAATAAAGGCGCCAAAGCTATGCCCTGGGGCTTAGTCAGGATGCCTAACGCGAAGGACACGGCGGACAGTTCAGGTTTGTTTTTGAGTGCAAGCAGAAGTGAGAAAATCAGAAAGAACGTGTAGACGGCGTCGAATTGCCCCCAGACCGCGGCGTTGAAGATCACTGCGGGGTTGAAGGCGTAGAGCGCTGTGGCTAATAGGGCGATTTTTAGGTTGGCTTGGCTTCGGACAAAAAAGTAGATCAGTGTTGCAGTGGCTAAATCGAAGAGGTTGGGCACCCATTTGATGATGTTTTCGATGGTGATGCCTAAACCGTTCGCCAAGGAACCGAAGAACCAAAAGAGGTATACGTTAAACGGTGGGTAATCGGCGAATCCTGCAACTTCATAGAACTGCCTTATCCCCTGTGAAGAGGCTGTGTTAAGCCATGAGATGAAGCAGTTCGTGTCGATGGGGTAGCCTTGTTGTGGAAACAGGAGAACTCTAACTACAAAGGAAACAGCAAGAACCAAGGCTAAAAAGGCGAGTTCACGCTTAGGAAACGAGAAGTTAACCACAGTTCCCCCTCACAGCACAATACTTGCTGGCAATGCATAAGAAGCTTTTTCCAAAACCTCATACACGGTTAAAAGAAGAATATTTTGCGTATTTAGCACTTGCTTGTACCGATTTGTCGCTCCATTGTTGAACACTTAAGACGTTCTTTCCGTGTTTTCCTAGATTTTCACTTTTTCACATATTTTTTCACTTTCCCGCACTTTTTGGCACGCAACCTGCAGACGCCACAAACCCTAAACCAAAAAAGCAACCCAAAAAAGCTTCCCATCGGAGAATTCTATGTACGCTGCTTTAGCACATATCTGTGAAGCACGCTGTTAGATGGGAATCCTTGCAATATTTATTTAAACTCCTAGCGCACTAATTGGCGTTTATATTAAGTTAAATATACATGGTGTGCATTCAAAGTATCGAGGATGGCTTGGTTTGGCTTGGTTTGAAGATCCAACAGTTGTGATGGCGATCGTTTTAGTGGTGGTAGTCGTCGCAGCCGTCTCAGTCGTCATCTACATTATGCGCAAATACGGCGTTGCCAAAAAACCTGCATCGCCTAAGCAGAAAACAACCGCCAAAACTCCCCAAATCGACCTCGAATACACCAGTATGCCTGTGCCGTTTAAAATTAGCAAAAGCGTCCAAGCCAACATGGCCCACAACGCCAAAGACGAACTACGCATACTTGATTTGGAACGTGAAATCCTCGGTGACGCAATACGCAAACTCTACGAAGCGGCAGCGGAAGGCAAAATCACTGAAACTGAACGTGAACGCCTCGCCGCCATGTATAAAGACCGCATGAACAGCATCAAAGAATCAATCTCCAAAGACGAGAACATAATTGCCCTGCACCAATTGGAAAGCATGCAGGAAGACCTCATGAAACTCTTCAGCGAAAGGTTCGGCGACATCACCAGTAAGGTTGAGGAGCTCCGCGGCAAAATCGATGTGAAACCCATACGGGAGATCCCCATAAAACTGCCGCAGCAAACCGTCCAGATGGAGGACGAAGAAGGCGAAGACGAAGAAGAAACTGATTTGCCGCAAGCCGAAGCAGGCGAAAAGAAACCTGCGGCGCCCAAAAAACGGAAACCACCCGAGGAACGGCCAGACCAAAAAACAGAGGCGGAACGCCGCATCGATTCAATCCGCAGTGAAGTTGAGAAAGTCCTAGACAAATTGGGTCAGATGGAAATTGAAAGCTAACACCGACAACACGCAACAAGAAAAACAGAACGCCGCCAACGCAGCCGTGGCGCATGTCCAAGACGGTTACGTGGTGGGTTTAGGAAGCGGCAGCACAGCCGCGCTGGCAATTCAAGCGTTGGGTGAACGCATAAAAAAAGAACGCTTCGAAATTTTAGGCATACCCACCTCGTCACAAGCGTTTCGAGTCGCCGTCGA
>Ga0105103_10000336_pt1 | contig 26432 bp, 25 predicted proteins | sample PPLLaktember2015_2_FD_79107 | JGI IMG/M metagenome (GOLD analysis project Ga0105103, IMG submission 79107) | Freshwater sediment microbial communities from Prairie Pothole Lake near Jamestown, North Dakota, USA - PPLs Lake P7 Core (6) Depth... | ecosystem: Environmental > Aquatic > Freshwater >...
CAGCTTGTCGAAGAAGTCCATCACGATTTCGGCCAGCGGCAGCTCGTACTTCAGGATCACGTGGCGGCTGTGGTAGGTGAGGTCGGTCTGGACTCCGCGCTTGCCGATGCAAAGCGTGATCACCTGGCCCACGAACTCCTGCGGCACGAAGATCGTCACGTCGACGATCGGCTCGCGGATCTCCTCGATGCGGGCCGGATCAGGCATCTTCGACGGATTCTCGACCGACACCACGGTGCCGTCGCGCAGCAGCACCTCGTAGACCACCGACGGCGCGGTGGTGATGAGGTCCATGTCGTACTCGCGCTCGAGCCGCTCCTGCACGATGTCCATGTGCAGCAGGCCGAGAAAGCCGCAGCGGAAACCGAAGCCAAGCGCCTGCGACACCTCCGGCTCGAAGTGCAGCGACGCGTCGTTCAATTGCAGCTTCGTGAGGGCCTCGCGCAGCGCCTCGTACTGGTTGGACTCGACCGGGAAGAGTCCCGCGAACACCTGCGATTTCACTTCCTTGAAGCCGGGCAGCGGTGAACTCGCCGGCTTGCCCGTGTGCGTGACCGTGTCGCCCACATGCGCGTCGCGCAGTTCCTTGATACCCGAGATGACGAAGCCCACCTCCCCGGCTGACAGGGAATCCCGACCGCGCGACTTCGGCGTGAACACGCCGACCTGCTCGACCAGGTGGGTAGCGCCGCTGGCCATCAGCAGGATCTTGTCCTTCGGCTTGATGACGCCGTTGACGACCCGGACCAGCATGACGACGCCGACATAATTGTCGAACCACGAGTCGATGATCAGCGCCTGCAACGGCGCCGCAGGGTCGCCCTTGGGCGGAGGGACCCGCTCGATGATCCGCGCCAGGATCTCCTCCAGCCCCATGCCGGTCTTGGCGCTCGCGAGCACCGCGTCATGGGCGTCCAGACCGATGACATCCTCGATCTCTGCGCGCGCCTCTTCGGCGTTGGCCGAGGCCAGGTCCATCTTGTTCAGGACCGGCAGGACCTCGACCCCGAGTTCGATGGCCGTGTAGCAGTTGGCGACCGTTTGCGCCTCGACGCCCTGCGACGCATCGACCACCAGCAGCGCTCCTTCGCAGGCCGACAGCGACCGGCTCACTTCGTAGCTGAAGTCGACGTGGCCGGGCGTGTCGATCAGGTTCAGGTTGTACTTCTGCCCGTCTGCCGCGACATACTCGAGCGCAGCGGTCTGCGCCTTGATCGTGATGCCACGCTCGCGCTCGAGGTCCATCGAGTCCAGCACCTGCGCCTCCATCTCTCGATCGGACAGGCCGCCGCAGCGCTGGATCAGGCGATCTGCCAGCGTCGACTTGCCGTGGTCGATGTGCGCGATGATGGAAAAGTTGCGGATATGCTGCATGCGTCGAGCGCCGAACCGGTCGGCCTGGGGTATCAGCGGTGCAAATCGTGGCGTCAGCTGCGGAGGCTCCGCGCGGCTGAACAAAGAAAAGGGGGTGACCGCTAGGCGCACCCCCACTCCCGGTACAGCCGCGGAGTTTACCGCGGCGCGCGAACTCGCCGGCTCAGCGGCGAATGATGATGAACCGCGAAGCCTCGCCGCGGCGGACCAGCACCGCGACGTCCTTCTTCGGATCCAGCTTCGCCACGGCTTCGTTGAACTGCTTCGCGTTCTGGATTTCGCTGCTGTTGAGCTGGGTAATGATGTCACCCGCCCGCAATCCGGCACTGGCCGCGAGTCCATCGACGGAGTCGACCTGCACGGCGCCTTTCACGCCCAGTTCCTTCAGCTTGTCGGGTGCGACGTCGGACACGCCGAGGCCTAGCGCATTGGCCGGGACGGCGGGCTTTGCGGGTTCCGTGGTGCGGGCGCTGCGCGGCCGTTCCTGCGGCATCTCGCCGACCAGCACCTTGAGATCGCGCTGCCCGCCCTTGCGATACACGCTGAGAGTCGAATTGGTACCTGGCTTGGTGCCACCGACGATGCGCGGCAGGTCGCTGGAGCGCTCGATCGGGCGACCGTCGAACTTCAGGATCACGTCGCCGGCTTCCAGCCCGGCTTTCGCCGCCGGGCCGTCCTTCTCGACCGAGTTGACGAGGGCACCACGCGGGGCGCCCAGACCGATGGCCTCGGCCACCTCCTTGGAGACGCCCTCGATGCCGACTCCGATGCGGCCACGGATGACGCGCCCGGACGAGCGCAGCTGCTGCTGGACGTTCATCGCCTCGTCGATCGGGATCGCGAACGAGATGCCGTTGTAGCCGCCGGAGGTCGTGAAGATCTGGGAGTTGATGCCGACCACCTCGCCGCGCATGTTGATCAGCGGCCCGCCCGAATTGCCAGGATTGACCGCCACATCGGTCTGGATGAACGGCAGGAACTCGCCAGTGTCGCGCGCCTTCGCGCTGACAATGCCGGCCGTCACCGTGTTCTCGAGGCCGAACGGCGAACCGATCGCCAGCACCCATTCACCGACCCGCAGACGGTTGGGATCGCCGACCTTGGCGGTGGGAAGCCCCGCAGCTTCGATCTTCACGAGGGCCACATCGGTCCGACGGTCGGCGCCGATGACCTTGCCCTTGAACTCCCGCTTGTCGGTCAAGGTCACGGTGATGTCGTCAGCGCCCTCCACCACATGCGCGTTCGTCAGCACGTAGCCGTCGGCGGAGAGAATGAAACCGGAGCCCAGACCGCGTGGAACATCGCGTCGCGGTCCCGGACCCTGGCCCTGACCGGGTCCCGGGCCTTGCCGCGGTCCCTGCTGCGGAGGGTTGGGAAAGAAGCGCCGGAAGAACTCGTACATCGGGTCGTTTTCGTCAATGTCCGGAAACGGCAGCGCGCTGGCACCCGTGGACACGCGCGCCGTGGTCCGGATATTGACGACCGCCGGACCCGCACGGTCGGCAAGATCGGCGAAGTCCGGCAGGGTCTGGGCGGTCTGTGCCTGTGCGCTGGGCGCCAGCAGTGGAACGGCCACCACCAGCAACGGTGCGAACAGGGCTGCGGCAAATCTCTTCATCATTCCCATGATCCTTGGTTTCCTGGAACTCGCCCGTCAGCGCGGGCCATTGAACTCGACAGAACCCGCCAAGCCCCGCACCGCGGCGGGCGGAACTTCACCGACAACCGTCACCAGCGCGTCGCCGACACGGCGCGAATACGCTGCTGTGGGTCCCATCATCTGCACGCCCTCGGTCAGGGGCTTCAACTCGGCACCCGGTTCGATGAAAACCGAGACCGTCGCCAGCCCGTCACTGAAGACGACCTGCATCGCGTCCCTCGCGCCCATGCGGCGGGCGATTTCCTTGGTCCGCCTGAAGCCATCCGGTGCGGGCACGACCCATCCCGCCTTGGCCAGATCGACGCGGCGGTGGTCGCTGCGTTCCACGGACCAGCCCTCCGTCGACCAGGCCGGCTTCAGGCGCGCACGGTCGATACGCTCGCCGATACGCACGTCGGTGAAGGCCACCTGCTCCAGCACGTCGAACCTGTCGTTGACCATCTGCGACTTCAGCAACAGCCCGCTCGCTGGCTCGACGCAAAGCTGATAGCCATAACGAAGCGCGTCCCGGGGAGTGAACGTCAGCACCTGGCACTCGATGCCGGCCACGCGCTCAATGCCACCCGCCTCGACCTGATAAAGCTTCAGTATGTCCGCCGCGGGCGCTCCGATCAGCCCGGGAAACGGATCTTCGACGGCGCGGTGCTCGATGACGATGCGACGCGACTCCGGAATCAGGCAGTGCACTTCGTCGTTGTTGTCAGTGCGGGTGCGAAGGTATTCGCGCGGCTTGCCATCGAGGGTCTGGATGCGTTCCTGAGACCTCTTGCCGTCGTACACGTGAGTGATGCGCGAGCTGCGCATGTCCCCGCCGGCCTGGTAGACGACCGTGCCGCTGTAGTTCACTCGGGCCGCGGCCTGCTGGATGGCCTGCACCCACTGCAGCGGCGTGCGCACCTGGGACGCTGCCTCCGGTCGCGAGCGGTCCTGCGCCCGCGCTGCCGAACTGGCCGCAGCGACGACCGCCGTCATGATCAGCAACGGAAGCCAACGACCCAGCGCCACGGTGGCCCGCGCAGCGGGTCCGACCGTTCGCATCAGCGACCTTCCGGGACTTCGCCCGGTGTGCGCAGGTAGGGAGTCGCCCGCGGCAGCGCCACGCCCGCGGCAAGCTCGCGATGGGCGGCCAGATAGACATCCAGTGAGCGAGCCTTGGCCACGGTGGCAGCGGCGCGCCGGCTCACTTCAGCCGGCGTCGGGTCCGAAGTCGGAGCGGCCGTCACGGCCACCTGCTGGGTCGGAGCGACCGCGGTGGGCGACTGCAGCAGTGGCACCGCTACGAAGGCGATGACCGCCGCCGATGCGGCAACGGCGACGCCAGGCGCCAGGTAGCGCCGCAGCGTTCCCGACCGACGGACCGGGCTGGCGCGCGGTGCGAGCACGGTGGGCTCGAGCGCAAGCGCCGCCGAAACCCGGGCGCAGAAATCCGGAGCATGCAGCGCGGCGACCTCGCTCGAACGCAGGGCGTCGCCCACGATGTGCAGCGTCACCCATTCGCCGTGCAGTTCAGAATCACGGCACAGTGCCGTCAACAGGGCGTCAGTGCCCTCTGCATCGAGTTCACCGTCCACCAGGCTTGACAGCCTCTCCCACTCGGGGTGCAGGTTACTGCTCATCGCTGATTTATCCATGGTCCTACCCTACCACCGCTTGTCCTTCGTCGTACTGAGTACCGGCCGCAGTTCCTCGGCGATCGCCTCGCGCGCACGGAAAATGCGGGATCGAACGGTCCCGATCGGACAGTTCATCGTCTCTGCAATCTCTTCATAGCTGAGCCCCTCCAGCTCGCGCAGCACGACGGCGGTCCGCAAGTCCTCCGGCAGCCGCTCGACCGCCCGGTTGACGGCGTCGGCCACTTGCCTGGATGCCAGCATCGCCTCCGGCGTGTTCAGATCCCTTAGGTGCTCGCCGTCGTCAAAAGTTTCCGCATCTTCGATTTCTGTTTCGGTCGAGGTTGGCGCCCGCCGACCCTGGGACACCAAATGATTCTTGGCGGTATTGATGGCGATCCGGTAAAGCCAGGTGTAAAAGGCGCTGTCACCACGGAAGTTGGGCAGCGCCCGGTAGGCCTTGATGAACGCTTCCTGGGCTACATCCTCGACTTCGGCGGCATCGCGGATCAGCCGGGAGAGCAGGCGAAAGATCTTGCGCTGGTACTTGGAGACCAGGAGATCAAACGCCGCCTTGTCGCCGCGCTGCACGCGCTCGACGAGCTGCTGGTCGATGTCCCGATCAGACACGCCCGACTCCCCAGGGGCGGTTCTGTCCGGCACTGCGCGGCGGCACTTCGCCCGCAGTGCCAGGCTCGACGTCAGGGATCGTTCTCATTCTGGCGGGCGTTGGCCCCGGTGGGTCCCAGTGCATCGGTTGTGCCGGTCCGTTCCCACCGCACGCAAGCGTGGACCTGACGAAACGCGTCGGGAGGGAGGGAGTCGGGCCAAAGTCGGACGTAGTTGGAGCCGAAGCGGAAGGTTATCAACCATGGCGGCGCAAAGACACATCGCGCCCGCTCTTCACGGGCTTCGGGTCCCCTGTCCCGTAGCCAGACATCGCCACCCCGGATCCTGATCTCGGTCGCGGCTGCCCCCGCGACACGGAGCTGCCACGCGCCCCACAGGGCCGCCGCCAGTGCGAGTAACGCGGCTGTCCCCCCACCCGCAGGGGGTCGCGTGGATCCAGCGCCATCGCGGCAACGGCCAGCAGCGACGCGACCAGCACGCAAGCCGCGGTGGCGAGCTGCAACCACCTCTTTTCCCGCATCGAAGGCTGCAGGACGGCCCAGCCGAGCAGCACTCAGATCCGCTTGAAGACCAGGGTGCCGTTGGTCCCGCCGAAGCCAAACGAATTTTTCAGCGCGACGTCGATCTTCATTTCACGCGCCGTATTGGCGCAGTAATCAAGGTCGCACTCCGGGTCCTGGTTGAAGATGTTGATCGTCGGCGGCGACACCTGGTGGTGCAGCGCCAGCGCGGTGAACACGGACTCGATTCCGCCCGCGCCGCCCAGAAGGTGCCCTGTCATGGACTTGGTCGAGTTGACGACGATCCGGTCGGCCTGCTCGCCCAGGGCCGCCCGGATCGCCTTGGTCTCGTTGATATCGCCCAGCGGGGTCGACGTGCCGTGCGCGTTGAGATAGTCGACCTCGTCGGCGTTGATACCGGCGTTGCGCAGCGCCACCAGCATGCAGCGCCGCGGACCATCCATGTTCGGCGCCGTCATGTGGTAGGCGTCCGCGCTCATGCCAAAGCCGGCCAGTTCGCAGTACATGCGCGCACCCCGGCGCCGCGCGTGCTCATACTCTTCGAGGACGACGATACCTGCGCCTTCGCCGAGCACGAATCCGTCGCGATCCCTGTCAAATGGACGACTTGCTGTCGCCGGGTCGTCGTTGCGCGTCGACACGGCTTTCATCGTGTCGAAGCCACCGAGGCCCAGGGGGCAGATTGTCGATTCCGCGCCGCCCGCCAGCATGACGTCGGCATCGCCGTATTCGATCATGCGCCCGGCGTCGCCGATGGAATGCAGCCCGGTGGTGCAGGCCGTGACGATCGCCAGGTTCGGACCGCGCAGCCCGTACATGATCGAAAGCGTGCCGCCGATCATGTTGATGATCGATCCTGGCACGAAGAACGGAGAAACCCGCCTGGGGCCGCGATTCAGCAGCTCGGAGTGGTTCACCTCGATCATCGGCAGGCCGCCGATGCCGGAGCCTATGACACAGCCGATGCGGTCCCGGTTGGCGTCGGTGACTTCCAGGCCACAGTCACGGAGTGCCTCGGTCGCGGCAGCAACTCCGTAGTGGATGAAGGTATCCAGGCGCCGGGCTTCCTTGGCTGACATCACGCTCGTGACGTCGAAGCCCTTGACCTCGCCGGCGATCCGGCAATGCAATGCCGAAGCGTCGAAACGCGTGATCGGGCCGACGCCCGACCTCCCGGCAAGCAAGGCTGACCAAGCGCTGGGGACGTCATTGCCGACCGGGCTGATGACCCCGAGTCCGGTGACAACGACGCGGCGCTTGCCTGACATCAAACCTCTGTGCTGCGGCAGACGCGGGCTGCGTCAGGCCTTCTTCAGGTGGCTGTTGATGTAGTCGACAGCCTGCTGGACCGTGCGGATCTTCTCGGCCTCTTCGTCCGGAATTTCGCACTCGAATTCGTCTTCCAGGGCCATCACCAGCTCGACTGTGTCGAGAGAATCGGCGCCGAGGTCCTCGACGAAGGCCGATTCGTTTTTGATGTCAGCCTCGTTCACGCCGAGTTGCTCAGCGACGATCTTCTTGACGCGTTGTTCGATGTTTTCCATGTACTCCTCCTGCCCCATGTGTGTCGGCGGTGCGCCGCGAACCGCGGTTGCATTGCTGCCGGTGCGCATCGCCATCTTGTCGGCCGGCGAAAAAATTCGCGCGGATTCTAACAGAGGCACCCTTCGCTCCTGCGAACAGGCGCCCGTTTCATGTCATGTACATGCCACCGTTGACGTGCAGCGTGGCTCCCGTGACATAGGCCGCCGCCCGGGACGCAAGAAAGACGACAGCTGCGCCGATATCCTCCGCCTGCCCGAGTCGCCCGAGCGGAATCTGCGTCAGCAAGGCCTGCGTCTGCTGTTCACTGAGCGAGCGCGTCATGTCGGTGTCGATGAAGCCCGGCGCCACGCAGTTGACGGTGATGCCGCGACTGCCGACCTCGCGCGCGAGCGCCTTGGTCAAGCCGACGACCCCGGCTTTGGCCGCCGCATAGTTCGCCTGCCCTGCATTGCCGGACGCGCCGACGACGGAAGTGATGTTGACGATGCGACCGTGCTTCGCCTTCATCATGCCGCGCATGACGGCGCGCGACAGGCGGAAGACGCCGGAAAGATTGGTGTCCAGCACCGTCGCCCAGTCATCGTCCTTCATCCGCAGGGCAAGGGTGTCGCGAGTGATGCCCGCGTTGTTGACGAGCACGGAGAGCTTGCCGAACTCCTTGCTGACGTTCTCGACCAGGCCCTCGGCCGCCGTGGCGTCGCGCACGTCGAACACGACGCCGCGACCGCGCGCGCCGAGTTCTCCAAGGCGCGTCGAGATGCCCTGCGCGCCCGCTTCGGAGGTCGCCGTGCCGACGACAATGGCACCCGCGCGTGCGAGCTGCTCCGCGATCGCGCGGCCGATGCCGCGCGAGGCACCGGTCACCAGTGCGACTTCATCGGCCAGGCAGCCAGGCTGAAACACATTCATTGGTCGGCCTCCTCAGGCAGCGGTGGCCGCCAGCGCTTCCTTAAGACTCTCGGGGTCGAAGATCGCGAGACTTTCGAGCTCCGGGGCGATGCGTCGCGTGAGCCCCGCCAGTACTCGTCCCGGACCGCATTCGACGACGTGGGTGACGCCCTGGCTCGCGAGCAAACGCACGATCTCGACCCACCGGACCGGCCCCGCCGCCTGGCGGGCGAGTGCATCAGCGATGCGCGCCGGTTCGGTCTCGATCGCTACGTCCACGTTGTTGACCAGCGGGATGGCGGGCGTCTTGATTTCGACGTTCGCAAGGTAAGCGCGGAGCCGCTCGGCGGCGGGCTGCAGCAGCGACGAATGGAACGGCGCCGAAACCGGCAGCACCAGTGCGCGCTTCGCACCCAGCTGCCGGGCAGCGGCGCAAGCGCGTTCGACCGCCGCCTTATGTCCAGCGATGACCACCTGCGACGGTGCGTTGAAGTTGACGGCCTCGACGACCTGTCCCTCCGCCGCCGTCGCGCACGCCCGGCTCGCGTCTTCGTCCGACAAACCGATGATCGCTGCCATCGCGCCCTCGCCCACCGGCACGGCCTCCTGCATGGCCGAGGCGCGAAACCGAACCAGACGCACGGCGTCCTCGAGCGTGAGCGCCTCGGCCGCGGTCAGCGCCGTGTACTCGCCAAGGCTGTGCCCTGCCACCAGCGCCGGAGGAGCACCGCCGGCGGACCGCCAGGCCGCGTAGGTAGCGTAGCCCGCCACCAGCATCGCGGGCTGCGTATTGACGGTCAGATTGAGATCTTCCGCTGGCCCGTTCGCGATCAGCGAGCCAATGTCCTGGCCCAGGGCCGCCGAGGCTCGATCGAGTATCTGACCGACCGCCGGATCGTCGAAGCTCGACAGCATGCCGACCGACTGCGAGCCCTGTCCCGGAAACACGAATGCAAGTTTCATAGCCTTACCACCGTAACAGCACCGATCCCCATGTGAAACCGCCTCCCACGCCCTGCAGCAATACGTGATGACCACGCCGGATGCGTCCGTCACGCACGGCTGCGTCGAGTGCCAGCGGAACCGAAGCCGCCGATGTGTTTCCGTGCTGGTCGACGGTCACGACCATCTTCGACTCCGGCAGCGCAAGACGCCGGGCGATCGCGCTCATGATGCGGATGTTCGCCTGATGTGGAATCAGCCAGTCGAGTTGCTCCGGCGGCAGTCCGACCGAGGCGAGAACGTCTGCGGCCGAGGCGCCGAGCGCGGTCACCGCCAGCTTGAAGACGGCCTGGCCTTCCATCGTCAGGAACGGGTGCCCCTCCACCGCGCCGTGGCTGACCCGCCCCGCCGCACACAGGATTCCCGCCTGACTGCCATCGGCATGCAGCTCGCTGGCGAGGATGCCGGGCGTGTCGGTTCGATCCAGCACAACCGCTCCGGCGCCGTCGCCAAACAGCACGCAGGTCGTGCGATCGCTCCAGTCGAGGATGCGCGAGAAGACTTCGGCACCAATGACCAGCGCCCGGCGATGCCTTCCGCCGAGCAGCATGGCCTCCGCAACCGCCAGCGCGTAGACGAACCCGCTGCAGACAGCCTGCACGTCGAAGGCCGGGCAACCCGGGTGGCCCAGACGCGCCTGGATCAGGCAGGCCGCGCTCGGGAAAATCTGGTCGGGAGTCGAGGTCGCGACGACGATCAGGTCGATGCTTTCGAGCTCGACATCGGCCATTTCGAGCGCGGCGCGCGCGGCGCGCGCACCGAGCTCTGCGGTCGTCGTTCCTCGCTCCGCGATGTAACGCTGGCGGATTCCGGTGCGGGCGACGATCCACTCGTCGGACGTCTCGACTCCACGTGATGCCAGATCGCGTGCGAGCTCGTCGTTCGAGACGCCCCGCCCGGGCAGCGCCGATCCGGTGCCGATGATGCTTGCGTAGTGGCGCTTCGGCAGACGGGCCACGCGTCGCGCGCCAGCGGACTCGCTCCTGGGGCGGCCGTGCGCGGTCATGCGTCCTGCTCGGTCGTCTCCGGGCGACCGCCGCTTGCCGGTTCCAGCTGCGCGATGAAGGGCTGCATCGCGGCGACCGTGCGCTCGAGAACGCGATGGCGTGCCTCCTCGTAGCCGCGTTGCAGGGCGCACTCGAATCCCACTGTGTCGGCGGACCCGTGACTCTTGAGCACCAGTCCGCGCAGGCCGAGCAGACTGGCGCCGTTGTAACGCCGCGGATCGACGCGCCGCCGGAAGCGGTTGAGCACAGGATAGGCGGCGACCGCCATCAGGCGCGACAGGGGATCCCGCTTGAATTCTTCGCGCACAAAGCCGCCCAGCATGTGCGCCAGGCCTTCCGATGTCTTGAGCGCGACGTTGCCGACGAAGCCGTCGCACACCACGACATCGGTCGTGCCTTTGTAGATGTCGTTGCCCTCGACGTTGCCCACAAAATTAAGCGGGCTCTGGCGCAACAGCTCGCCGGCCTGCTTGACGATGTCATTGCCCTTGATCATCTCCTCGCCGATGTTGAGCAGCCCGACGGTGGGACGCTCCTTTTCCTCGATGGCGGCGACCAGCGCCGAGCCGAGGATGGCGAACTGCAGAAGGTGCTCCGGCGTGCAATCGACGTTCGCACCCAGGTCCAGCATTGTCGTGACGCGGCCGAGCTGGTTGGGAATCGGCCCTGCAATCGCTGGACGGTCGATGCCATCGAGCGTCTTGAGCACGAAGCGCGAGATCGCCATCAGGGCCCCGGTATTGCCGGCACTGACAACGACGTCGGCACGCCCCTCCTTGATCAGGTTGACGGCGATCCGCATCGATGACGCGCGCTTGCTGCGCAACGCCGCGGCCGGCGCGTCATGCATCTCGACCACATCGTCGGCGTGAACGACTTCGACGCCCTTGACCGCGCCCGGCAGGGCGCGCTCGATCTCCGGGCCGCGCCCCACGAGGAGCAACGCCGCGTCCGGCGTGTGGGCAAGAAAGGCCAGCGCGGAAGGAACAGTGACCGGGATGCCGTGATCCCCGCCCATGCAGTCGACGGCGATGCGGATGGTCACCGCGAGCGGACGCATTCCGCCGCGCGGGCGCGCAGCGGATGCTCGACACAACGAAGAAACTGGACGCGCGAACGGACGCGCACGAGGAAAGGACCGATCAGTGGACTGATCGAGAAAGCTTACTCGTCGTTCTTGGTCTGCAGGACCTTCTTGCCGCGATAGACGCCACCCGGGCTGATGTGGTGACGACGATGCACTTCGCCGGTCGTCGGCTCGATGGCGGTCGGCGGGTTGGTCAGGAAATCGTGCGCGCGATGCGTGCCGCGCTTGGAAGCGGACTTCTTGTTCTGTTGGACAGCCATGGCTAACCCCACGGAATAAAACGCGAAATTCTACCTGAGCCGCACGTCTGGAGGAACCCCGGCCGGTCAGTGCGGTTTGCGATCACCCTTCAGCTGGGCCAGCACGGCGAACGGGTTCGGGCGCGCCGAGTCCGTGGCCTCCTCGCGTGCTTCGGAGGCCAGCGGGTGACAGTCGTCGTGGCGCGGCACCAGGGGCAGCGACAGGATCGCCTCTTCCTCGAGCCACGCGGCAATGTCTGTACTGCGACCACCCACGATGGCCTCGGCCTCGTCGTCGTCATCGAGCGGCAAGGCGTTGAGCTCCTCTTCACTCACCACGAACCGGAAGGCGGCGTCGCGCTCCAGATGGAAGGACAGCGGCCTGCCGCAGCGCTGGCAGGCCAGCGCCAGGTCGCCGGTCAGGCGCAGCAGCGCTCCGGCGCGACCTTGGTCGTCGACCCGGCCCACGATGCGATAAACGAGGGTACCCGTGGGCTGGGCGACAGTCGCGGCAAGCCGCGGCAGCTCGCTTACGGGCAGCGTACCCTCGATGACCTGCCCTTGCCGTGCCAGTTCGACTACGTCGCACTTGCGCGATGGATGTGCCGCCATGTCGTCTTCATCCAGAGAGCGCGGCTAAACTGCGCGCGCCATGAACCGGCCGACGATCGTACTCGCATCAACCTCGCGTTACCGCCGTGAGTTGCTAGGTCGGCTGAGGATCGCTTTCGGCGTCGAGGCGCCGCAGGTCGACGAAGCTCCACTCGCCGGTGAAGCCCCACGCGAGACGGCGCTCCGGCTTGCCATCGCCAAGGCTCAAGAGGTGCAGTCACGTTGCCCCGGAGCGGTGGTCATCGGGTCCGACCAGGTTGCGGAGATCGCTGGCGCCCCGCTCGGCAAGCCCATGTCTCACTCTGCGGCCCTCGCTCAGCTCGAGCGCATGCAGGGCAAAAAAGTCGTCTTCCATACGGCCCTGGCAGTCGCTGGCCCGGGGCGCGACGCGCTGCAGGTGGACAGCGTGCCCACGACCGTGCTGATGCGCACCCTTCCTCGCCCCGCACTGGAGCAGTACCTGCGCCTCGACGAGCCGTACGACTGTGCCGGCGCAGCGAAGATCGAGTCGCTCGGCATTGCACTGGTGGCCAGTGTCGAGTCGAACGATCCGACCGCCTTGATCGGCCTGCCCCTGGTCCGGCTGACCGCCATGCTGGCCAATGCCGGCATCGAGATACTTTCTCGAACTGAACCGTGAGCGGGATCCTGTATCTGCTGCCCTGCCCGATCTCGGATTCTCCGGCGGAGACGGTCCTGCCCGACGGCGTGCTCGGCATAGCCCGCCGGCTGCGGTACTTCCTTGCCGAGAACGCGAAATCTACGCGGGCCTACCTGAAGTCGATCGGGCATCCCACGCCGCTACGCGAGCTGGACATCCTGGAGATCGGTCATGAGCCGGCAAGGGACATGATCGACGGCTGGCTCGCACCCCTGCTCGCAGGGCGGGATGGCGCACTCGTTTCGGAGGCGGGCTGCCCCGCCATCGCCGACCCCGGGGCCAGCATCGTCGCCGCGGCGCATGCGCGTGCGGTGCCGGTCCGGCCGCTCGTTGGCCCCTCGTCCCTGCTGCTCGCACTGATGGCTTCGGGACTGAATGGACAGCAGTTCCGCTTCCTCGGCTACCTTCCCGTCGCTGCACCCGAGCGCGCGCGGCGGCTGCAGGCGATCGAGCGCGAATCGCGCGCCGGCGAGACGCAGTGCTTCATCGAGACGCCATATCGCAGCAGCGCGATGTTCGACGCGATTCTGGCTGCCTGCGGGCCCGCCACGCGGGTGACCGTGGCCATCGATCTCACGGGAAACGCGGAGTATGTGCAGACGCGCCCAGTTGCCGACTGGAGATCCGCCGCCCGGCCCCCGCTGGAGCGCAGGCCCTGTGTCTTCCTGCTGCTCGCCTAGCCAGTCGGCCGCGCCTGCGCGTCCGGAACCCAGAACACCATCCCTTCCCGCTCGACCACCGTCAACGCACGGAGGCCGCCGTGTCCCATGCATGCGCCACCCCGGCACGCACCGGTCGCCGGGTCGTACAGCGCGCCGTGCGTGGCGCACATCAGGAACTCTGCGCCGGGCTCGAAGAACTCGCCGGGTTGCCAGTCGAGCTCCATTGCCACGTGTGCGCACCGGTTGAGGTAGGCGACGACGACCCCGTTGTGCCGCACCGCGAACGCCGGCACGGGCTCGCTGCGGAAATTGACGCCGAAACGCACGCCGCGGCTCCCGTCGGCGAGTGTTTCCGAGGCACAGAGAGGAACTAGCTCGAAGTCAGCAGCCATGCGCGCAGTCGATCGACGCTTTCGGCCAGGCCGAGGGGGCCGAGCGCAGCCAGCTGCTCGCGCGGATGGGCGCCGTAGGTGACCCCGATCGCCGCGGTGCGGGCAGCGCGCGCCATTGCCAGGTCGTGCGTCGTGTCGCCGATCATCACCGTGCGCTCGACCGGGACATCGAGTTCGTCCGTCAGTTCCAGGAGCATCGCCGGATGCGGCTTCGGGTGTGTCTCGTCGGCGCAGCGCGATGCGGCGAAGAACATGCCCAGTCCCGTCGTGCCGAATGCGCGGTCGAGTCCGCGGCGGCTCTTTCCGGTCGCCACCGCCAGCGTGGCCCCAACTTCGGCCAGTTCCACCAACAGTTCGCGCACGCCGCTGAAGAGCACGATCTCAGGCTCGCCCGCGAAGTAGTGGTGACGGTAGCGGGCCGAGAACTCTTCGATGCGGCTCGCGTCGAGGTCCGGCACGGCACCGGCAAGCGCGTCCTGCAGACCGAGCCCGATGACATGGCTGGCCTGCTCGCGCGTGGGAACCCGCAAGCCGAGATCGGCCGCCGCCTTCTGGATGCTGAGCGCGATCATCGCTGTGGAGTCGACGACCGTACCGTCCCAGTCGAAGACCACCAGGTCAAACCGTCGACTAGCCATGAGCATTCGCTTTCAGCGATCGCAGGAAGTCGCTGCAGTCCGGCGGCAGCGGTGCGGTCAGCGCCAGCGACTCCCCGCTGATGGGATGGGCCAGCTGCGTCGTGTGGGCATGCAGGAACATGCGACCGAAGCGCGGACCAAACTCCCCTTTTGCCACGCGTCGGTTCAGATCGAAGTCCCCGTACTTGTCATCGCCGACAATCGGAAATCCGAGGTGCGCCAGGTGGACGCGGATCTGGTGCGTCCGCCCGGTCTTCAGTTCGGCCTCGAGCAGCGAGAAGGCACCGTAGCGTTCCTTGAGATTGAAGATCGTGTGCGAGGCAGCACCTTCGGTGTCCACGGCCACGCGTCGCTCCCCGCTGTGGTTCACGAACTTCGTCAACGCCAGCCGCACGTGCCGGCGCTGGTCGCTCCAGTCGCCTGCGACCAGCACCTGGTACCGCTTGTCGATGCTTCCCTCGCGCAGCTGTTCGTGCAGGGAAAGCAATGCCCGTCGCGACTTGGCGAGCAAGAGAATGCCTGAGGTCTCCCGATCGAGCCGGTGGGCCAGCTCCAAGAAAGCCTGGTGCGGCCGCGCTGCCCGGACTCGCTCGATGACGCCGTGCGCGACTCCGCTTCCGCCATGTGCGGCGACACCCGAGGGCTTGTCCACGGCGATCAGGAACTCGTCCTCGAACAGGATCGGCGGCATCTGGGCGGGGGCGAAGGCCGGGGCCGGAGCGTCGCCGGGGCGGGCCGTTCGCATCGGCGGGACGCGAATGTCGTCGCCGGCCTGAACCCGGTAGTCTGCGGTCACGCGGGCCTTGTTGACACGCACCTCGCCGCTGCGAACGATGCGATAGATATGGCTCTTGGGCACGCCACGGGCGATTCGGAGCAGGAAGTTGTCGAGACGCTGGCCGGCATACTCGGCGTCGACCCGAAGATGGCTGGCGCGGTCGGCCGCCACGGTGCCCACGCCCGCCACCGCGCTCTCGACCCCGTCCTTCAAGCGAACACGGCCGGCTGCCTGCCGCTTTCCAGTTTTACGGGCCGCGTCCATCTTGCATATACTTGAGGCGTCGAGGTTTTTCCGGAGTCCCGGAGAATCCCGCGGCCCTTGGCCGCGGTTGGCGCCAGTACTGGCGCGCCTGGGAAGGCAAGTCCGGCTGCGGTCGGATGCAGGGAAGACCTGACAAGCGAGGGATTGTAGCTTTGGCCGATGCCGTTTCACGGCGTCGCCGGATGCTTGGTCCGGTAGCAATGGTTCCCGGGTGGCTATCCGGCCGCGCGGGTTTCGAGGCGATTGTCGCCTCTTTGAATTCGCAGTGAGGACGCCGCGAGGTGGCCGAGGCGGAAATTTCCGCCAACTGCGTGGATCCACGTGGTGTGGGTCCCGCCGCAATGAACTGAGTGGAACAAGCCGCGTGGCTCAGGCGCCGCGCGATAACGAGACCGATTTCCGAGAACCCCTTGCCACATGACTTTCGCGCCGAAGCTCAGCCAGGCCCGCCTCACGGCGGCGTGGGTGAATTCGTTCGCGCCATGGGCATGGACTCCGGAGGGCCGCCGCGCGCGGCCGGACACACCTGGCTGCGCGCCGGGTGTGACCGAAGACACTCGTAGGCACTGACCCCCGTTCATTCCGGCACTGACAAGCGCCCCTGAGAAGGCGCGAGGAGTGCTGATGAAGCGCATGCTGTTCAATGCCACGCACGCAGAGGAACTGCGCGTGGCCATCGTCGACGGCCAGAAGCTGATCGACATCGACATCGAGACTGCGGGCCGCGAGCAACGCAAGTCGAACATCTACAAAGGAGTCATCACCCGCGTCGAGCCCAGCCTCGAAGCCTGTTTCGTCGATTACGGCGAGGAGCGCCACGGGTTCCTGCCGTTCAAGGAAGTCTCGCGCTCGTACTTTCGTGAGGGCGTAGATGTCCGCAGCGCCAGCATCAAGGAAGCCCTGCGGGAAGGCCAGGAACTGCTGGTCCAGGTCGAGAAGGAGGAGCGCGGCAACAAAGGCGCCGCGCTCACCACGTTCATCTCGCTGGCCGGTCGTTACCTCGTGCTGATGCCGAACAACCCGCGTGGCGGCGGCGTTTCGCGCCGCATCGAGGGCGAGGACCGGCAGGAACTGCGCGACACGATGGACAAGCTCGAGCTGCCGGCCGGCATGTCGATCATCGCGCGCACCGCTGGCATCGGCCGCACGGCCGAGGAACTGCAGTGGGACCTCAACTACCTGATGAAGCTCTGGCTGGCGATCGAGGATGCGTCGCGGCCGCAGTACGAACTCTCCATCGATGATCCGGAGCATCCCGGCAAGAAGAAGGTGAGCTACGTCGACGGCAGCACCGGCCCCGACGGCCAGCGGCTGAAGCGCGCCAACCCGGCGCCGTTCCTGATCGTCGAGGAATCCAATCTCGTCATCCGGGCGATCCGTGACTACTTCCATCCGGAGATCGGCGAGATCCTGGTCGACACGGACGACATCTACGAGCAGGCGCGCCAGTTCATGGCGCACGTGATGCCGGACAACGTTGCCCGAGTGAAGCGTTACAAGGACGATGTTCCGCTGTTCTCCCGGTTCCAGATCGAGCACCAGATCGAGACCGCGCACGCGCGCACGGTGCCGCTGCCTTCGGGGGGCGCGATCGTCATCGACCACACCGAGGCGCTGGTCGCCATCGACGTCAACTCCGCTCGCTCCACGCGCGGTTCCGATATCGAGGAAACCGCAACGCGCACGAACCTCGAGGCGGCCGATGAGGCCGCGCGCCAGCTGCGGCTGCGCGACCTGGGCGGGCTGATCGTCATCGACTTCATCGACATGGAGGAGTCGAAGAACCAGAAGTCGGTCGAGAATCGCCTGAAGGACGCCCTGCACTACGACCGCGCCCGCGTCCAGATGGGCAAGATCTCGCGGTTCGGCCTGATGGAACTGTCGCGCCAGCGCCTGCGCCCCGCGCTCAGCGAAGGCAGCCACGTCACCTGCCCCCGCTGCAACGGGGTCGGCGTCATCCGCGACACCGAGAGCTCAGCGCTGCACGTCCTGCGGATCCTGCAGGAAGAGGCAATGAAGGACAACACCGCCGCCGTTCACGCGCAGGTGCCGGTCGAAGTCGCCACCTTCCTGCTGAACGAGAAGCGCGGCGACATCGCCAAGCTCGAGGCGCGGCTTCGCGTCTCGGTGGTGCTGATCCCGAACAAGTTCATCGAGACGCCGCACTACCACGTCGAACGTCTGCGGCACGACGACCCGCGCCTGGACGAATCGAAGGCGAGTTTCGAACGCGCCGCCGAACTCGCGCCGAGCACCGACACGCCGTATACGCGCGGCAAGGTCGAAGAAGAGCGCGGCCGTCCGAAGCAGGAGGCCGTGGTCAAGGGCATCGTGCCCGAGACGCCGGCGCCCGTGGTCGAGCCGCCACCGGCCATCGTCGCGGCGCCTGAGGCGCCCGCCCCGGCGCCGACAGGACTGTGGGGCCGCATTGTTTCGTTCTTTACTGGAGAGGCGCCCCCCATCCAGCCGGCCGCACTGCCGGCGCCGGTCAAGTCGGTCGGTGAGAAGCCGGCCCGCGAAGCCGAAGGCCGCGGTGATCGTCGCCGTGGACGCGGCGAGCGCGACGGTCGGCGTGAAGGACGGCGCGACGACAAGCGCGGCGGGCGAGGCGAAGAACGTCGGGACGGTCGTCGGGGCGACAAGCGCGAGGAACGCCGTCCCCCCGACAGCGCGGCGCGGCCCGAGCGCGAGGCTGCTCCACGCGGGGCAGCGGCAGAGGAGGCACCGCAAGGGAACCGGAGCCGCAAGCAAGGTGAACGCCGCGGCGAGCGCAAGGAGCGCGTCGACGCTGCCGAGGCACTACCGGCCGTGTCGGTCCCCGCCGCGCCAGGAGCCATGGCTGAGCCGGCCATCCCGGCCAGCGCCTCGCTCGTCACGGCTGATGCAGCGACGGCGGAGGCGCAGTCCGAGGAACGCCGGGGCCGCAAGCGCCGTCGCCGTCGCGGGCGGGGTGGCCGCGGCACGGAAGGTGATTCGGCAACGGGTACCGACAAGTCGGCCGAGGCCGGTGAAGTGGCCGAGGAAGAAGCCGATGAGATCGAGCATGTGCCCGCCGGCATCGCGGTGGCGGCCGCACCGTCGCCTGTGCCGGCCGTCGAGTCGCTGGCCGAGCCGGTGACCTCACATCGCGGCGACGGGCAGGTGGCGAAGCCGCGTGAGGTCACTGTCACGACGCCAAGCATGATCGTCGTGCCGACCACCTACTCGCTGCCCGAGGTGTCGCCGGCGCCAATGCCGATCGAGCAACTGCAGGCCGTCCTGCAACTGGCCGGATTGAGCCTCGTGCAGACGGAGCCCAGCAAGTTCAGCGAGACGCAGGCCCGACTGGCCACCGAGCCTCGCCCGGTGCGCGTGCCGCGCGAGCGTCCGCAGTTGCCACCGCTCGACGACGGTCCGCTGATCCAGGTCGAGACGCGTCCGGGGCAAAGCCCGTCTGCCTAGTGTGGACAAGGGGCGCGGCGTGACGCGCCGCGCCTTGTTGCGCGGCCATCCGCCGCTACCATTGGGCGCATGACCGATCGCATCATCCAGTTGCTCGACATGCGCACGGCGCGGCTGGCCGTGCCCGGCGTGTCCGGCGCCGAGCAGCCCGTCGGCGAGGTGCGCGACCGCCTCGGGCGGCCGTTGCGCGACCTGCGGATCTCCGTCACCGACCGCTGCAACTTTCGCTGCACCTATTGCATGCCGAAGGAGATCTTCGACCGCGACTACCGGTTCCTGCCGCACGCCGACCTGCTTAGCTTCGAAGAAATCACGCGTGTCGTGCAGTCCTTCATCGCGCTCGGCGTCGAGAAAGTCCGCCTGACTGGCGGCGAACCCCTGCTGCGCAAGGATCTGCACCGATTGGTCGAGATGCTGGCGCGCCTGACGACGATCGACGGCCGCCCGCTCGACATCGCGCTCACCACGAACGGCTCGCTGCTCGCACGAAAGGCGCGGGCCCTCGCCGACGCCGGACTGCGGCGTGTCACCGTTTCCCTCGACGGCCTGGATGATGCGGTATTCCGGCGCATGAACGACGTGGACTTCGCGGTCACCGAAGTGCTGGCCGGAATCGACGCCGCCGCGGCTGCCGGACTGGGGCCGGTGAAGGTCAACATGGTCGTCAAGCGCGGCGTCAACGACGGCGAGATCGTGCCGATGGCGCGCCACTTTCGAGGGACGGGCCACATTGTCCGGTTCATTGAGTTCATGGACGTCGGCAGTTCCAATGGCTGGCGCATGGTCGACGTCGTGCCGTCGTCCGCAGTTGTCGAGCGCATCGGACGCGAAGTTGCGCCTCTTGCCGCGATCGACGCGAACTACCCAGGTGAAGTCGCCGAGCGCTGGCGCTATAGCGACGGAAGCGGCGAAATTGGCGTGATCTCTAGCGTCACCCAGGCGTTCTGCCGCAGCTGCACCCGGGCGCGGCTCTCGACCGAAGGCATGCTCTATCTGTGCCTCTTTGCTGACCGCGGCTACGACCTGCGGCGCCTGCTGCGCGGCGCAGCGGATCAGCCCGCGGCGGATGGTGCGGTCCTGCAGACATCCATCGCCCGCATCTGGGGCGAGCGCGCTGACCGTTATTCGGAACTGCGTTCCGAGGCGACCGCGCAGAGACCGAAGGTCGAGATGTCCTACATCGGCGGCTGACGTCGCTGTGGAACGCCGCGATCCAGGCGTCAAAAAGCCCTAAAAGCGCTTCATCAGCCGCAGCATCGTCGATACGACCGGCCGGTAAGGCGGCATAAAGAGGTTCATGCCGTTCAGGCGCGACTGCCGGAACACCGGCGTCAGTTTGCTGAAGGTGTCAAAGCCCCACTTGCCGTGGTAGTGGCCCATGCCGGACGGGCCGATTCCACCGAACGGCAGTTCCTCCTGGGCCACGTGCATCAGCGTTTCGTTGATGCACACGCCGCCCGCATGAGTCTGCTTCAGCGCGCGTTCCGCCCGGGCAGCATCGTTGTCGAACCAGTAGAGCGCCAGGGGTCGCGGCTGGGCATTGACGAACGCGACGGCGTCGTCGATGTTGTCATACCCCATGACCGGCAGCACCGGGCCGAAGATCTCGTCGCGCATGACGTCGAGCGAACGCGGCGGATCGACCAACACCGTCGGTGCGAGGCGATGGACTTCGTCGGCGCGATCGGCCCCCGCGAAGAGCGGCACGACCTTGACGCCGGCCGCGACCGCCTGTTCAAGGTAGCCGATCAACCGGCCGTAGTGCCGCTGGTTGATGACGCTGCAATAGTCCGGGTCCTGCAGCCCCCGCGGGTACATGCGCACGGCGTTCGCCTGCAGTGCTGCAACGAAGGCCGGGACGCTGGTGCGCGGCACGAGCACGTAGTCGGGCGCGATGCATGTCTGGCCGGCGTTGAGCAGTTTTCCCGCCAGCACCCGCTGCGCCGCCCGCTCGATCGGGTAATCCGGCGCGACGACGGTCGGCGACTTGCCGCCGAGTTCCAGCGTGACGGGCGTCAGGTTCGGCGCCGCGGCCGCCATGACATGCCGTCCCACGACCGTCGAACCGGTGAACAGAAGATGATCGAACGGCAGTGCGGAGAATTGCGCCGCAACGTCGGGTCCGCCGGTAACGACAGCGACCTCGTCGGCTGCAAAGTGCTTGCCGACCAGGTCCGCAAACAGCTGCGAAAACGCCGGCGTGTACTCGGACATCTTCACCATCGCCCGGTTGCCGGCCACAAGAGCCGCGACCAGCGGGCCGATCGCGAGGAACAAGGGATAGTTCCAAGGCACTATGATGCCGACGACACCGACCGGGCGCGGCATCACATGCGCGCGGGCCGGCAGGAACCACTTCGACACCAGGGCACCGCGGGGCCGCATCCACTGCTCGCCGTGCCTCAGTGCGCCCTTGATCTCGGCCAGGCTTGGGAAGATCTCCGCAATCTGGGATTCCATCCGCGGCCGGCCGCCGAAGTCCTGGTCGATCGCCGCTTCGATCTCGGACTCGTGCCCGCAGACCAGCCGCTGCAGACGCTGCAGGCGATCGCGCCGAAGCTGCCACTCGGGAAACGGCGCAGCATCGTAGCTGGCACGCTGGCGCTCGAATGACGCGTGAAGAGCGGATGGGGTGTCGAGGACGTTCATGCGAGTCTCGATTCTGGAATCGGATAAAGCTTACTGCGCACGCGTGGAGGCTGTGTTCCAATCTGCTCGCTCCACGGAGGGGTCAGATGCAACAGATGCAGAGCGCCGTCGGCCTCATCGGGCTGATGGCTCTGGCTTGGCTGGCGTCAGAGCAGCGTCGCGAAGTCCCTTGGCGCCTGGTCGCGAGCGGGATTGGACTCGCGCTGGCACTGGCGGTTCTCTTTCTGAAGGTGCCGCCGCTCGCGGCATTGCTCGCGAGCCTCAACACGGTACTCGATGTCTTCGAGCGCGCGTTGCTGGCCGGAACCGGCCTCGTGTTCGGCTACCTCGGTGGTGCGGAGCCTCCGTTCAGTGTGACCTCGCCGGCGGCCACGTTCGTTCTGGCCTTCCGGGCGCTGCCGCTGGTGCTGCTGGTCGCGGCCTTGTCGGCCCTGCTCTTCCACTGGGGCATCCTGCCGCTGCTCGTGCGCGCGTTTGCGCGCCTGCTCGAACGCACGATGGGACTGGGCGGGGCAGTCGGTGTCTCTGCGGCGGCGAACGTCTACGTCGGCATGGTGGAAGCTCCCCTGGTCATCGCCCCCTACCTCGCGCGACTGTCCCGGGGCGAGCTCTTCATCGTGATGAATTGCGGCATGGCCACGATCGCGGGGACCGTCCTGGTTCTCTATGCCACCTTTCTCGCGCCGATCGTCCCGAACGCCCTTGGCCATCTTCTGGTGGCATCGATCGTGGCCACTCCCGTGGCCATCGCCGTGGCCGCGATCATGGTTCCGCCCCGCCTGACTCCCGGTTCGAAGGTGAGCTTCGAGCGCCCGGACGCCAGTGCGGTGGCAGCACTCACCCGGGGCACGCTCGAAGGGCTGCAACTGCTCCTCAATATCGTGGCGATGCTGGTCGTGTTCGTTGCACTGGTGGCCCTCGTCAATGCACTCCTCGGCCTGCTCCCTCCGCTCGGCGGATCGGCGCTCTCGCTCGAGCGCATCTTCGGCTGGATCTTCGCGCCGCTGGCGTGGCTGATCGGAATTCCGTGGGCCGAGGTGCCGACGGCGGCCAGCCTGCTCGGCAAGAAGACCGTGCTGAATGAACTGATCGCCTACCTTGACCTGGCACAGCTGGCGCCGGGAGTCCTGTCCGATCGCAGTCGGCTGCTGATGACCTACGCTCTGTGCGGCTTCGCGAACTTCGGCAGCCTCGGCATCATGCTGGGCGGCCTGTCGGCGATGCTTCCGGTCGGGCGGCGCGCGGAGCTGGCGGAATTGGGGATGAAGTCTGTGTTCGCCGGACTGCTCTCGACCTGCGCAGCGGCCGCTCTCGTCGGAATGCTCGTCTGATGGACATTCACACCCTGCGAGGCCCGCGCGTCCTGCTACGCGGCTGGCACCTGCGCGACGCCGAACCGTTTGCCGCCATGAATGCGGATCCGGCCGTGATGGAGTTCTTTCCTTCAACGCTGTCGCGGACCGACAGCGACGCCATGATTGCGCGAGCGCAAGCGGGTCTCGAATCGCGCGGCTGGGGATTCTGGTGCCTCGAGCTCGACGGGAACTGCGCCGGCTTCGTAGGCCTGTCGGTACCGACCTTCGAAGCCCACTTCACCCCCTGCGTTGAAATCGGCTGGCGGATGGCCGGTGCCTACTGGGGACGCGGCTACGCGACCGAGGCCGCGCGGCTCGCTCTGGATTTCGGGTTCCGTCAGCTCGCCTTGCCCGAGGTCGTGTCGTTCACTGCAGTCAGAAACCTGCGGTCGCGGCGCGTCATGGAGCGCCTAGGCATGGCGCATGACGTGGCCGGAGAATTCGACCATCCGCGCCTCTCAGCCGGTCATCCGCTGCGTCGTCACGTTCTTTACCGACTGCAGAATCCGCACCGACCTTCCGGCAAACCACTTTAGGAATCGGCTTCAAGCCTCTGTTTCTTTGGCCTTCTCCATCGCGTAACCACCGCCTTCCAGAAATAACCTTAATTTAATCTTTCAAGATATTGAAAAGTCGATAGAAATTGGTTGTGGTCGCGGCCGCGATGGCATCGAGCCCCACACCCTGCAACTCGGCCAGTTTCGCGGCGACATGCGGCACATAGGCCGGTTCGTTCGACTTCCCGCGGTGCGGCACCGGAGCAAGGTAGGGCGAGTCGGTCTCAATCAGGAGTCGATCGCGCGGCACTTTCGCGGCTGTGGCCTGCAGTTCCCGGGCACTCTTGAACGTGACGATGCCCGAGAACGAGATGTGGAATCCGAGGTCGAGCGCGTGCCGCGCGACCTCTTCGGTTTCCGTGAAGCAGTGCATGACCCCACCAACTTCCGCGGCACCCTCTTCCCTCATGATGCGCAGCGTGTCGGCGGCCGCGGACCTCGTATGGATGATCAGAGGCTTGCGGCAGGCGCGGGCGGCCCGGATGTGAGCCCGGAATCTCTCGCGCTGCCAGTCCAACGGCTCCGGCAGGCGGTAGTAGTCCAGCCCGGTTTCTCCGATCGCCACGATCTTGGGGTCCCGTGCAAGGTCCACCAGGGCTTCGACCGACGGTTCGGTCGTCCCGGTGGAGTCGGGGTGGACGCCCACGGAGGCATACACGTTATCGTGACCGGCGGCGCTCGCCAGTACCGCGGGAAACTCCGGCAGCGTCGTGCAGACGCTCAGCGCAGCTTCGACGCCCGCCGACCGCATGCGGGCCAGTACGCCCGGCAGGTCGCCCGCGAGTTCGGGAAATGCCAAGTGGCAATGTGAATCAACAAACATCGCAGATCGTCACGGCTGGGACCCGTGAACAGGGCTTCCGACCGCCAGGAGACTACAGCGTGTGGGTGGGACGCGCCGACTTGAGGGCCGCGCCCAGGGAGTCCTCGATGCGCTTGCGTGCCGTCATTCCCGATTCGTCCGCCGGAAAGTGCACGCCGATGCCCGGCGTCTTGTTGCCGCCGGCGGCCGGGCTGATCCAGACGACCTTGCCCGCCACCGGGATCCGCGTGGGATCCTCCAGGAGGGTCAGGATCAGGTAGACGTCATCTCCAAGCTGGTAGGGACGTGTCGTCGGTACGAAGATGCCGCCGTTTTTCAGGTACGGCATGTAGGCCGCATACAGCGCAGCCTTTTCCTTGATCGACAGTGACAGGACGGCAGGTCGAACACCGGCCTGCTGGCCGTTGCCCCCTGCCTTGGCTACCGCTGGGTCATTCATCAGGCGTTCGTATTCCTGTCTGTTAGCGCGCGGGCCGAACCGCGTCCAAGTAGCCCATCAGCAGGCCTTCCACGGCGAGCCGTGCATTGAGCGGATGGTCGGCGGTCGCCTGGGCCCTGGCGAGTTCGCCAAGCCACCCCAGCAACCGCGCAAGGTCGCACTCGCGTGCCACCGCGGCCAGCGCTTTCTTCTGCTTCGGATAATAACGAACGCGCGCGGCCGTTCTTTCCGCCAATAAGTCCCATCCCCAACGCTGAAACAGACGGATCGCATCGGCCAGGGAAGTGTCCTTCGGAACGGCAGCAACGATATCGGACGGACTCAGCCGGCCACCCTTGGCCAGCAATTCCAGCAGGCGGGACTTCAGCTCAGGCGCGAGGCGACGCGCATCGTCCTCGTCCACTTGCACAAGTTCCATCGGGGCGCCGCCGGCTTCGTCCAGGGCGTCCTCCGCGTCGGCTATTCCCTGGTCGCGCAGCCAGGCAAGCGCTTCGTCCCGATTCGGGACCGGCGCCCGCAGCAGCACGCAGCGCGACCGCACCGTCGGCAGCACGGCATCGATTTCGTCCGTAACCGCCAGGAACATCGCCCCGGGCGGCGGCTCCTCGAGCAGCTTCAGCAGCGCGTTTGCGGCCGGTCCGTTGAGCGACTCGGCCGGCGCGAGCACGACAATGCGGCGCCCTCCGCGATGCGCTGCAAGCGTCAGGAACTCCGTGATCGCGCGGACCTGGTCGATACGGATCTCGCGGCTGGCCTTGGTCGGCTTGGACGGGGCCGAGGCGGCCTCGATCGTCTCTTCGGCATCCTCTCGTTGCGGCAGATCGATCTCGGGTATCAGCCAACGCAGGTCCGGATGGTTCTCCGCCGCCAGCAGATGGCAGCTCGGGCACTGGCCGCAGGGTCGACCTTCACGATCAGGCGCCTCGCAGAGCAGCGCGTGCGCCAGCGCGCGTGCGAGATGCCGTTTGCCGATGCCGCGCGCCCCGTGCAGCAGCAGCGCGTGCGGCATGCGCTCGCGGGCCGTCGCGAGCTGCCTCCACAGCGCTGCCTGCCACGGCAGCGGCGTCAGCCGTTCCATCGCGCCATCAGGTTCGTCAACTGACCACGGATGTCCTCGGGCGACGCCGTGCTATCGACGACGAAGAACCGACTCGGAAAGCTTGCCGCCCGCTCCAGGTACAGCCTCCGCACCGCCCCGAAAAACCCGAGTTGCTCCGACTCGAAGCGGTCGGCAGCCCGGGCCTGCGACAGGCGCTGCGCCGCGATCTCGGGTGGCACATCGAACAGCAGCGTCAGGTCCGGCTGCAGATCGGGATGCACCCACTGCTCCAGCGTGGCGATTCTCTCGGCAGGCACGCCCCGCCCGCCGGCCTGATAGGCATAGGTCGCGTCGGTGAAGCGATCGCACAGCACCCAGCGCCCCGCCGCCAGGGCCGGACGCAACACGCGCTCGAGATGATCCGAGCGGGCCGCGAACAACAGCAACGTCTCGGTCGAGGCATCCATCGGTTCGTTGAGCACCAGAGTGCGCAGGGCCTCTGCGAGCGGTGTTCCGCCCGGCTCGCGCGTCAGCACGACATCGATGCCTCGCGCCCGCA
>Ga0105103_10000337_pt1 | contig 26418 bp, 21 predicted proteins | sample PPLLaktember2015_2_FD_79107 | JGI IMG/M metagenome (GOLD analysis project Ga0105103, IMG submission 79107) | Freshwater sediment microbial communities from Prairie Pothole Lake near Jamestown, North Dakota, USA - PPLs Lake P7 Core (6) Depth... | ecosystem: Environmental > Aquatic > Freshwater >...
ATGAGTTCGCGGGTGATTTTTTCCGCTTCTACCTCTGGAATACGCACAGAGGGGTCAGGGCGGATAACTATGCGTTTTCGGATAACGCCGACTATTTCGGCGACTATGCTGGATTGGTCAACTAAAATTTCTGGTTTCTTTGTGTAAACCGCAAGCATCGGTCCTTCGTATTCAATACGGGTGACTTCTGCTTCACGGGGGACTTTTTGAAGAATGTATTGGCTGATTTCTATTTTGTCTTTATCTTTTTCTTGGGTTCGAGCCACAGATTTAGCTTCCTGCTTTGAGAAGTTTACTTTTTTCTTCCTCAGACAACTCTCTATAGCCGTTTTCGTCGATAACGGTGATGTTGTAGTTGTTGCCGCTTGCAACGTCACGTTTCATGGCGGCGTTAACCGCTTTCGCAATGATGGGGAGCAATTCAGCGATGGTCATGCCTTCACGGTAGTTGTCTTCAAGTATGCCGTAAGCAACCGGTGACCCGGAACCTGTGGAAACTGATTTTTCCTCGTTCAAGCTGCCGTATGGGTCCAAGTTGTATACGTGTGGACCTGTGTCGTCTATGCCGCCTACGAGAACCTGGGTTGCCAAAGGAATGTATCGCGCGGAGAATAATAGGTTGGCAACTAGGCGTGCTGCGGAGCTTATCGGGATAGGGCGGTTCATGTTAATTTTGTAGAGGTGTGCGTTGGCAGTGAGTATGTCGACGACTTTTTGGGCATCGGCGACGGTGCCGGCGATAGTCATACCGAGGTGATCGTCGATTTTGTAGACTTTTTTGCCGAATTTGTGTGCGACGTAGAAGCCCATGGTTACTCGGGTGTCCGAGGCTAAGATTACGCCGTCTTTGCAGACAACGCCGATTGTTGTGGTTCCTTTGAGGACTAATTGGTCAGTATTATTTTGTGACATAGGTTTGTGCTCCCTAAAACTCCGCTCGACGGAATGCCATCCACTAGGAAGTAGCATCATGTATTCTTTCTATGAACTTTATTAATATTTCGCAATAACAAAAAAGACACGCTAATACTATGTTGGCTATATCTAAACGTTTTTAGGGAACTAACTTTCTATTTGGGGCACATTGGCGGGTGAGTGGAATCTCCTACCCGTTCCGCCAATACAAAAATAAAACCCGGGAGTATGGAGAAAAATGGTAATAGTCATAAAATCTAAAAAAATAGCCGTAATTGCAATTTATGCCGCGCTTTATGCGGCGCTTGTTGTTGCCCTTGGACCTTTCTCGTATGGGCCCCTCCAAATCAGAGTTGCCGATGCTTTGCTCGCTGTCATCCCTCTGCTTGGCGTAGCGGGGGTTTTGGGGCACACCCTTGGAGTGTTTGTAGCCAATCTTTTTTCAACTCTTGGTCCTATAGACCTCCTCAACACAATACCTTCCTTTTTCATGGCATTTGTCGTCTACTACGTTTACAAGCGTACCAAAAATGACTACACAGTTATCGGAACTTGCGTCGCTTACTCAATCGTTATTGGTGTAACGGTTGGCTGGATGCTTTCTTACGTGTTTTCGCTACCGCTGCTGCCCACCATCGGTTACGTTGCGCTTGGCAACATAATCGCCAGCGTGCTCATAGGCTGGCCTATATTTAAGATGCTGAAAAGAACGGGAGTCTTCCAGAGATGGCTCGGAACTTAAAGAAAACGAAATGCGTGGTTGTCCTAAGCGGCGGTCCAGACTCAGCAACCGTCGCCTACTGGGCAAAAGCTCAGGGCTACCAAATCTACCCCATAACCTTCAAGTATGGACAAATCGCTGTAAAAGAAACGGAAGCAGCGCAGAAAGTCGCAGAAAAACTTGGAACTGCCACCAAAATAATTGACCTCTCAGCGCTAAAAGACATCTTCAGCGGCGCCACATCACTTGTCAACCGCGACATCCCCCTAACAGCAGAGTTCAGCGCACCCATCATCGTCCCGTTCCGCAACGCCATCTTCCTCTCCGCTGCTGTCGCATACGCCCTCACTGTGGGCGCAAAAGAAATCTTTTATGGTGCACAAGGCTCAGACGAACCCTTCTACCCTGACTGCCGACGCGAATTCTACGAGGCGTTCGAGAAAGCCGCAAGACTGGGCACATGCGAAGAAATCACAATATTAGCGCCTTTTAGCGGAGGCAAAAAATCCGACCTTATCCGCGAAGGAGCCAAACTCGGTCTCCCATTCGAGTTGACTTGGTCCTGCTACCTTGATGGCTGCAAACACTGTGGCAAATGCGAAAGCTGCGTGAACCGAAAAAAAGCCTTCAAAGAAGCAGGCGTCGTCGACCCCACAAAATACGAAGCCTAACTTTGTCCACTCTCTGGATCCATAGCTTCCCGGCTTAACTCGACTTCGTTGCCAGTTTTTTCTTCCCCCGAGTTTCCGTCATTTCAATTTGCCTTCCAACCAACAAAATGACTTTCAAATTTGAACCTGTCGTCAAGTCGATTGTCGCTTTATAAGGGGACTAAAGTCCCTTTCTGCTCTCTTCAAAGTTTAGTTTGTTTTTTGGTTTTTTCAGCAACCTATAAAAACCGTTTTCACGGTTTTTTAGCAATAGCTCTCTTGAGGTTAATAGTTGAAAACACAGTTATCTTTCAAGCTTAAGATGCATAAATCGTCGCTTCTCCTTATCGTGGTAGCCGCCGCTTTTGTGTTTTCCCTACTTGCAGCTCCTGTGGCTTCAATATCAACTAACCAGTGCGGTTCCTGTCACGGTACATCTTACAATCAACAAATCGATCTGGTGGAAGCAAGCAGCGGCATTCCCTCAAGTCTCCAAGTCGGCCAAACAGTTCCGGTAACGGTTGTCATTCAGAATATAAATAACGCCCCAAAAAACACCCTTCTATCAAACGTCCAAGTTACCTTAAATTCGCAGAGCGGCCGCTTCTCAGTTACTTCCCCAACATTCACAGTTGGAACTTTAACCACGGGGAGTGCGACCGCGACTTTTCAGGTAACCGGCATCTCAGCGGGCGCGGAAGAATTTGTCATATCTGCTTCTGCCCGCAATACCCATGAAAACATTATTTTCGCAGACACTTACTCGCCTAACCCCTCAATCACAGTCACAGCTGGCACCGCAGCAACGCCGAGCCCGACAGCACAACCCACAACAAATCCCACAAATAATCCAACCTCCACCTCGCCTCCATCACCCACGCCAAACCCAACTCTATCGCCAACATCTTCGGTGTCTGTGAATCCTACAAATTCGCCTTCGCCAACGACAGACCCTTCAACTACCCCGACAGATACCAACCCACCAACCGCTGCCTCGAACGCTTCATCGCTGCCCACTCAAATCCCTGACCCCGCAGTTGACCCAACAGTAACGCCGACAGCTCCAGCCAGCCACAATGAACAGTTAAACTCCACAATGCTCTACATTCACCCGCCGCTGGCGATAGCAGGCTACGTCTTCATATTCATATTCACCGCCTTAACCATCAAGGCAGGAACAGCCCCCAGCAAGATCACAAAAACCGCGGCTTTAGCAGCGTGGGCTTTGACCGCTTTGGGCTTGTTTACGGGTATGCTTTGGGCTCAGTTGGCGTGGGGAAGCTACTGGTCTTGGGACATAAAAGAGACATTGACTTTGGCGCTGTTTCTGGCTTTATCAGCCGGGCAAGTGGCGTACTTTGAACGTAAACCTCAAGCCGCAAAATTGTTGCTGGTTGCCACCTGCATATTGGTAGTGGTCACCGCGTCAAGCTCCTTTATCCTGGCGGGTTTACATTCCTACCTTTGATGCTGCTGTCTGTAGGCTTCGTTAACAAACTTGCAGCCGACTTTGAAGTTTGTCAGAAGCACATTTCTCTGGGTTGCTTTGGAGAACCAAGTTGTCAGTAATAGCCAATAATAATTCTTAAATACATTTTTAGGTTTAATGAGATAGGCAGGAGTTTTCTAGAAAGATGAATGATAACAATCGACTTAGCAATTCGAAGGTGTCTTCAAATAAAGACTGGTGGCCGAACCAATTAAACCTAAATATTCTGCACCAAAATTCCCCCCTGTCCAATCCTATGGGCAAGGATTTCAACTACGCTAATGAATTCAAGAAACTCGACCTATCTGCCGTGAAGAAAGACCTCTATGCGTTAATGACCGACTCGAAAGACTGGTGGCCAGCCGATTACGGTCATTATGGCGGACTCATGATCCGTATGGCTTGGCATAGCGCTGGCACCTACCGCAAGGGCGACGGTCGAGGAGGCGCCGGCTCAGGCTCACAGCGATTAGCGCCTCTTAACAGCTGGCCTGACAACTGCAACCTCGACAAGGCTCGCCGGTTGCTTTGGCCGATCAAGCAAAAATTTGGAGCGAAAATCTCCTGGGCTGATCTGATGATACTCGCTGGTAATTGTGCTTTGGAGTCGATGGGTTTGAAAACGTTTGGGTTTGGCGGTGGACGCAAAGACGTTTGGGAGCCGGAGGACATTTACTGGGGGCCTGAGAGTGAGTGGCTTGGCGACAAGCGCTATTCCGGTGACAGGGAACTTGAGAATCCTCTTGCAGCTGTGCAGATGGGGTTAATCTACGTGAACCCTGAAGGGCCGAATGGTCAACCTAGTCCGGTCGCTTCTGGCCGCGACGTTCGAGAGACATTCGCGCGTATGGGGATGAATGACGAGGAAACGGTTGCTCTCATCGCTGGCGGGCATACATTCGGGAAATGTCACGGTGCTGGGAGTGCGTCACATCTGGGTCCTCAGCCTGAAGGAGCAGCCTTAGAAGAACAGGGCCTTGGTTGGAAGAGTAGCTTCGGTCGAGGCAAGGGAGATGATACTATCACCAGTGGCATCGAAGGCGCCTGGACGCCGAATCCCACCGAATGGGGTATGGAATATTTCCATATGCTATTTGACTATGACTATGATTTGGTAAAGAGCCCCGCTGGGGCTTGGCAGTGGGTCCCAGTTAATCCAGATGAGAAGGATTTAGCGCCAGCCGCTCACGATCCATCGAAGCGGGTCACGACCATTATGACAACAGCAGACATGTCGGTTCGGATGGATCCGATCTATCGGCAGATTGCGAAACGGTTCTACGAGAACCCGGATAAATTTGCAGATGCATTTGCACGGGCTTGGTTCAAGCTTATACACCGCGATATGGGTCCTCGCTCGCGCTATCTTGGTCCAGAAGTCCCAACGGAGGAACTGATCTGGCAAGATCCAATACCCACAGTTGATTATGACATAGTAAACGAGCAGGGCATCGCTGCACTTAAGCGCAAAATCTCAGCGTCTGGTCTCTCAATTTCGACACTGGTTTCAACTGCTTGGGCATCTGCGTCCACGTTCCGCGGCTCCGACAAGCGGGGCGGCGCGAACGGAGCACGCATACGACTTGCACCACAAAAGGATTGGGAAGTCAACCAACCCGCTCAGCTAAAGGCTGTACTGCAGGTCCTTGAAGGAATCCAAAAGGAGTTTAACAGTTCGCAATCAGATAGGAAGAGGATTTCGCTCGCCGACTTGATTGTACTGAGCGGATGCGTAGGTGTCGAGCAAGCCGCCAAAAAAGCAGGTCATGATATAACTGTTCCTTTCAATCCGGGACGAACCGATGCATTACAGGAGCAAACCGATGTGGAGTCATTTGCAGTGCTTGAACCAGTAGCAGACGGTTTCCGCAACTACCAAAAAACCAAATACGCAGTTAAAGCCGAGGAATTGCTGGTTGATCGTGCATCACTGTTGAAGCTAACCGCCCCTGAAATGACCGTACTCGTTGGCGGCATGCGCGTCTTAAATGCCAACTTCGCGCAGTCACAACATGGTGTATTTACCAACCGCCCAGAGACGCTCACTAATGACTTCTTTGTGAATCTGCTCGACATGAATACGAATTGGAAGGCTACTTCGCAAGATAAAGACGTATTTGAGGGACGTGACCGCGCGACAGACGAACTAAAGTGGATTGGTACCCGTGTAGATCTAATCTTTGGTTCAAACTCCCAGCTCCGGGCTTTGGCGGAAGTATACGCTTCTGAGGACTCTGAGGAGAAGTTCTTGCATGATTTTGTAGCTGCGTGGAGCAAGGTAATGGATCTTGACCGTTTCGACCTCGTTTGGTCGTAATAAGCGTTGACTATGTGACAATATGCTCACCCTATTGCAGGGGAACCGTTGGGATTAATCATGATACCAACCGCTGCACCTCAACAACAAAGTGACGCATCCGTGCAACGCTAGCAAAGGAAAAAGCGCTTTAGAATGTTAATTTGTAATCGGTTTCAGTACCATCCCATTAAAGTATTGGTAAGATGAACACAACCACAAATTCTTGTCGGTTACCGTTGCAGGGATTATTTGATTATTTCACCAATCGCGGTTTTTTTGCCAACTGAAACTATTTTTACTTTCACGTGGTCTCTGGGTTTAGCTTTTGGAACTTGTATGATGTATCCTTGAATCATCGAAGTTCCGTCTCCACTTGGACATATGTCGGTGATGTTTACTTCTATTTCGTCTCCCAACGTGACGGGGCATTGCTTCTCAACGTGTTTAATTTTGAATTTTCCGCCCCGGACTCTTCTATGAACCATGCGAGACTCACCTTTTTGTTTGTTAACGGGAGATGATTGCTTAAGTCTTCCGCAGGTTTTTCCCTTTTTTATGTTTATTTTCCAAAAGAATATCAAAACTAGAAAAAGAGGGCAAACTTACTTATGCTAGGCATCAGCTTGAATTACCAGAGATCTTAATGAACCGTGAAAATTATAAGTCAAAAAGAAGCAACCCGACAAAAAACAGTGCCACCAAGAAAGCTAAAACTCAAATGAAGACAAAGCCAAAAGCAATTACCTCTACTGCTTCCTCCTCAAAACTACGCGCAATTTACAATACAAGAACTGAATGGGCTACTAAGCTTATTCCTAAAGCAAAAGAGCAGTAGAGAAAAAGGCTCTGTGGTTTTTCTTTTAAGTTCTTGGCGATTTGTTAATTACCGCTATTTGTCTCTGCGTTTGTTTGTTTACACATTTCTTATGTTTTTCTTCAATAACTAAGTGAACACTCTTAAGGTGGAGGCGGGTATAAGTGGCGATGCAACCTAATCAGCAGAGAAGTCAAATCAAACTGGGTGCTCACGTAAAAATCGTTTTGAAGCAAGACCAACGGAGCGGCAAATTAACCGAAGGCATAGTCAGAAATATCCTAACCAACAGCTCAGTTCATCCCCATGGAATTAAGGTGCGATTGACAGACGGCAAAGTCGGCAGAGTAACGATTATTGTTGCCTGAAGGCTTTACCTGAAATATGAATCCAGTTTTCATAAAGTTTTAGAATTAAATTCGCTCAATACTGAAAATGGGTTAAGAAGGAATGCATCGATGGCTCGCCATCCTAACTGCATCTCCACACAATTCTTAACCCTTTATTCTTCGCATTTCATGTCCATATAGAAGCCTGGGTTGCCTTCTCTATTTACCTTTATCAAGTCGTCTTTTTGGGTCATTATATCTGCTGCTTTAAAACTCCATAGTTGTTTCAAATGCCCGTAACGCCAGCATGAACATAACAACAATAAAGCCAATTAGAAAACCCAACGAAAGCACAAGTTCGTTAACTGAGGTAACATAGTGGATGCCAAAGGAGTAAAAGTCTGGGCTAATCCCGAAATAACGCATACCATTAATGAAGTGCGTCAAAGGGTTAAGGTAAGCAACAGCCTTCAGAATTGAGGGCAAGGAATTCAGGGGGTAAAGGGCGTTGCTCGCGAAAAACAGAGGTAAAGTCAAAAGGGTAATTATGGCTTGACTCACGTTGTGATCTCTGACTCTCATGGCGATGGTGCTGGACAAGAACATCAACCCCACAGAGAATAACACGGCAAACAACAGGACACCACCAATAGCCATTGAAGTGCCCGCCGCGTTTAAGCCAGAGAAGAATTGTATTCCAAGAACGTACCCGAACAAAATCACAATCGCAGCTTGAATTAGCGCTTTTGTTATGCCCCCCAAAGTTAAGCCCAGAAGTATTTGGGAGCGAGGCATAGGTGAAACCACGATCTCCTTCATCAACCCATACTGCTTATCAAACTGTATGTTTTGCCCCGAGTATAAGCAGGTAAACAGGATGGTCATCCCCACTACACCCGCCGTCATGAAGGTCATGTAGCTAACCGTTACTGCCCCTGCTGGAGTAGTAGTGTTTGCGAAGAAGATGTTGATATTACTTGACATGGAGATGCCGTAAAGAACCAACCACAGCACCGGCTGAATCAACGCAGAAAACAGTAAAGCGCGGTTACGCAGAAACTTGATCATGTCCCGCCAATAGATTGCAATAAACCCTGTTTCCATACCCTAAACGCTCTCCTCTTGGGTGCCCTCGTTTAATCCTCTTCCAGTATAGTGGATGAAAACGTCATCCAAAGTCGGTTGGACTAAGGATATGCTGATAATCTGGAGCCCCTGCTTCCTGAGGAGGTCGATTAATTCCGTGATGAGGGGCTTGTTCTCCTTTGGGCTAATAACCAACCCTGTTTGGGAGCTTCTAACTTGGCTAACCCCCAACAGGTCCTTGATTATTTGAACAGCTCGCTCGTCGTTGTCAGTTTGGAGTTGAATACAGTCTTGACAAAGGGATTTCTTGAGGCTTTCAGGGGTTCCGTTCGCAATGATTTTTCCCCTATCGATGATGCAGATTGCGTCGCTGTTTTGGTCGGCTTCATCCATATAATGCGTGGTAAGCAGGACGGTTACGCCCTCTTCACGGTTTACCTTTTTGATGTAGGACCAGATGCGTTTCCTCGTCTGAGTGTCCAACCCAATTGTAGGCTCATCAAGAAATAGAACCTTGGGCTGCACTAAAAGTCCCCTGGCGATCTCTAGACGCCGCTTCATGCCTCCGCTCAGATTTTTGGTGTACTCTTTTTTCTTGTCTTCAAGCTCTACCAGTTTTAGAAGCTCTTCAATTCGAGCTCTCCGGACTTCTTTTGCTATAGCATGTATTTTTCCGTGGAAATCAAGTGTCTCCCAGACAGTGAGGTCACGGTCTAGTCTTTGATCCTGAAACACAACGCCTATGGATTTGCGCACTTGGCTTTTTTCCTTGGCGACATCAAACCCGGCTATAATCACTTTGCCTTCTTGTATGGGCATCAGAGTTATCAGCAGGTTGATGGCAGTGGTTTTTCCTGCGCCATTTGGTCCCAGAAACGAGAAGATTTGCCCCTTTTTGATATCAAAGCTGATTTTATTAACCGCTTTCAGTTTTCCATAACTATGGCTTAGTTCTTGGACTGAGACAACGGTTTCTTCCATGCCGGTTCCTTCAAGTTCTGGAGCGCTATGGCTTTCTTTGAGAGGGTGGAAGCGATATAAAGTTTGTTTCAGCACGGCAAAAGAAATGGCGCGGTTCAGACTTTTGCGAGAACTATCTTTGGTCGCGAACAAATTTAATGTGTTGTTACACAAGAAATTGGCCAGTAGAAAAATGTAGCTTCAATTATAGAATAAGTGGTGGGGCCTCCCGGATTTGAACCGGAGTCTATAGAGCCCAAGTCTACAAGCCTGGACCAAGCTAGCCGAAGGCCCCAATTGCTGCTGGGGAGAACATAATTTCGGTTGAGTCATAAAAACCTTGCCAACCCCGAAGTTTGTTATTAGTTAAGAAAAGGCGAGAAATCAGTAACCGGTAATCATATTTAGACACTAACATTAAAGGTATGCAGAAAAACCTGACGGCACTGTTTCTTTTATGCACCAAAATGGCTCTTGCAAAACTGCTGTTCCTTCGCTTTGTGGTTTAATGTTTGCTTTCTTAGGCATCTAAAGACTGGTCTGGCTTTGCTTTTCGGTTTTGATAAATCTGCGTCACAGCCTATTTGGATAGGCTTTTTTCCGCCTGTTGCCTTGTCAATCCAATAAGGAAAAATTGCTTTTCCTTTGAGGTGGCGCCGGATACAAGTTCCACTTTAACGCCGAAAAACCTGGTCATTTCTTTTATAATCTCTTTGTTTACTTTTCCCTTCTCAGGTATCTCGGTGGAATACACAACTATTTCTCCGCCGTCGAGTTCTATCTTAAAGTTAGATGAATTAGGTTTGACAAAAGTAGAGATGAGAACGCCATCTTTGGTCTCTTTGATGTTCATGGCGTTATGCATTCAGCCTCACACTGAGCAGCATGTGGTTTGCCCTGCTGGAGCGCCCAGTTGAATTTGTTCCGCAGTGTTTTGGGGTAGAATTTTTCAATGTCGAACTTGACTTTCTTTGCCCACTTCACGTAAGCGGTGGGATCGATGTAGCTTTTGAGTGAAGTGCCCAGGTTGTATTCACGGGTCAGCTTGGTCAGTTGCAGGTCGAGTTTAGAGCGTTCAATGCGGGTTTCAAGCGCCTCGGTTTTTTTGCCTGCGACTTTTTTGGCTTTTAAGAGTTCTTGGAGGTTTTTGAGGTTGGTTTCTTTGTCGGCTACGCGCTGGTCGAATGTGGGTGGGATTTTACGTTTGTGGTTTGCGACTTCGGCGACTTTGAAGTTAGCCATTTTTGCCGCGAACTGTTTCTTGTAGTCGGGGTCGTCTTTGGTTACGCCACTCTTCTCCAGTTCTTCTTTGACGGTTTTAGTGCATCGCCAGGTACGGAAAACTTTGGCGGTGAGTTTCGGCATTTTTTCGGACAGGAAGCGGCTGACTTTTTTGCTGTCAATACCTTGAAAAAGGTATTCCTTGCTTGCATCTTTGGCGAATTCCTGGAGGTTTTTTATGACTGCGGGAGGCGCTTTGTAATCTTTTACCCATCGTACCGAATCTTTACCTAAAAAGTCAAAGTGAACCGTGTCACCGTTTATTGTGATATGCTCCGCGCGCAAGGTGATTGCCCCCACAGTGTCGGCTTCATCGGGGTCTTTTTCGTCGCCGACCCTCATGTTAGGCACCAGAATCAGCCACGAAACCGTCGCGACCTTGCGGTGTTCCACATCTTTGGATTCAAGGTTTTTTAGTATGTGGGCTTCGATTTGCTTGATTTGTTTACCTAGGTTTTCGGCTTTTTGGAATTTTTCTTTTTCGCGGTTTTGTTTGAGGAACGCGGTGTCGCTGAACCAGACGTACTTGACTTTACCTGTCAGCTTGTCTTTCCAACTAGCGACGTACATTTTTTTCTTTTCCCAAACAGCCCCAGCCCACCCTGCTTTTTTTGCTTCTTCATTCGTCATTGATGATATATTAAGTGTTATGTCACTTTTGTTTGGGCCTTCTTTCCATTTGCCACGTTGAGGGTGATCGCCTCGTCCAGCGAAAAGGCAGCTAGGCTCCGCTGTCCAGTTGGCGACCTCTAAGCGTTGTCCGTCAACTTCGGCGAAACCGTACTTTTCTTTGAATTCAAGCCGTTTAACTTTACGTTCTTCCGCCTGCTTCTTTTTCTCTTCTTTGCTAATGGCGAGTTTAGCTGCTTTATCTGCCTCCACATAATCGGTTATTTGGCTGAAATCGATTTCCTCTTCAAGCGAGCAACCGTTATTTAGGGTGGTAGGCGCACTTTCAATTTCGTCTAAATATTTCTTAGTGAAATCAACCAGAAAAGTCGCTTGAGGGTTTTCTTCCTGGAGTCTATTGAGGAATTCTTTCATGAAGTTTCTTTTGAAAACCTTGTCAGGTGGCGCTATGGTTTTTGATAGGATTCTGCGTGTCCAAGCAACCGCCATTGGCTCAGTATTCTCTGTGAGCTTGATTGGTTGCCCCTGGATTTTAACCGTGAAGCTTTTGTAATCGTAAAGGGGAACGTATACACCGTTGTGCTTTAGGCTCTTCATAACATGCTTCATTTTTTAACCCCGTTTTTTGGCAAAGTTTCTGATCTTGCCAATTATGTGTTGATTCATTGTTTTTTTAGTTTTCGTTACAAACTGCAACTTAGATTAGCTGCGATTGTGGTGCTTTAAAAAAATTCCGCTAAATACTTCGCTATTAGGGGAAAAGCGTTTTTTGTCGTCTCGCAGCGCGGTCGTTTTGCAGCTTCTTGTAAACCTGCTCAACGTTTCGGCGCTCCACATAGCCTTTGTGTGGTCGGAAGCCTCCGCTGAATCCGCCGGGTATATGCATCAGTTCATGGATTAGTGTTCTCTCTTTGTCTTCTGCGGACATTTTGTCAAAGATTTCAGAAATAACCTCTATTGTGTAAGAGGGAGGAAGGTTGAGTACGCCTTGCCAGATTTTGCCTATACCATGGATGCGTGCGATAGTGCGCCGTGCCTTGCTGCCTCTGCTACGGACGCAGAAAACGAATTGGGGCACGACATGGTAGAATTCACATTCCTGGGCGAGTTGATCAACTTGTTTTTTGATCTCCGGGGCGTCGTAGTATTTTATGGGCACGATTCTTTCTTCCTGTTGCTATTGATGTAGTGTTGTTTACGTTAAAAAGTTACGTGCTAACCGATGAGTTTACAGACATAGGGTATTTTTTTCAGCAAGTAAATAATTATAGCTGAGAACGCAAAAGCCATCAGAAACAGTCCCACCGTATCAACTAAGACTATGCCCGTGTATGGGTAGCGCCAGCCCAAGAGCCCAATTTGAATAGTTTCCAAAACTATAATGTGAAGCAGGTAGAAAACCAGTGTGTTTTGTCCAATCCAATGCATCAAGCGGTTGGCGGTGGGGTTGCTGTTTTCGACGCGTTCCCGGGGTATGTTGACTAAGATTAGGAATAGCGCGGCTGACGCCAGAATCATGTTGAAGCTGAGGTAGCCGTGGAAGAAGCCTGTTACTGTCTCCCCGACCGTTAAGGTTACGATCCAGGAACCCAGTACAGCCACAAAAAACCCAAAAGCTAAAACAGGGTAAACTACGGTGCGGTGGATTTTACTTTGGATCAGAAACGCGCCCAAAAGGAAATAGCCTGCCCAATCGCTGAAAACAAACATAACTGGGTTATAGTCAAATAATGTGAAGGTGTGAATTATGGGTGCAATTACGGCGCCTATAAACCATAGCGTAATTAGGATGGTGAATTTTTTTCGGTCAATGTGCTTTGTGAGGACTCGCAAAAACGGGGTCGCCAAGTAAAGCCCTGCAAGCATATAGAGGAACCACATGATCGGATACGAGCCAGTGAGTAGCCCCTGTTGAATATTAAAAAGTGTAAGTGGTTGATTGTGTACAATGTGATTCCACGCGAAGAAAATGATTGTCCAGAAAATCAGCGGCACCCCTATGCGGTTGAACCGTTTCTTGTAGAACGCTTTGAGCGGCTCATCTGCTTTTTGGGGGTTAAGAAGTAATGCGCCGCTTAACATGACAAAAATTGGTACTCCAAGGTATCCGATGGCTCCGTAAACGTCGGAGGTGAACCAGTTTACCATCACCAAAGGAGTGATTTCGCCTGGGATGCTGTAGGGGAAGCTTGAGGCGTGAACGAAAATAACCATCAGAATCGCTACTGTGCGGACGAAATCAACCGAGAAAGGCATGGTTGATGGTTTAGGAGGCGGATTTTGCATAGCTGATTCGCGGTTCCAACGGAAACAAGGCTAATAAGACTAATGGCTTAAAAACTGGGATTTCTTGAACTTCAACACTGACAAGAAGTTAGTATAACTTTTTGAGTTCCATCCAAAACGTCGCTGCAAACGCTACGCCAACCACGAGCGCCCAGTCCAGCAGGCTTAAACTTGTAATCTGAAGAGGCGTCGCAAGCAGAGAGGTTCCCACAACCAACGCCACAACAGCTAGCAGCGCCCAAAGTAGCATGACTTTGTTGGATAAGATTTTACCCTCTTTCATCAACGGTTCATGATCTGAACGGAAGTTGAAAGCCAGGAATATGTGTCCAAACATCCATGTCGCAAACGCAACCGTCCTTGAGTACATCACGTCTTGCGTTGTGTACCAAGTGAATAAGTAAGTCACCGTGACCGCAACAAACAGGCTCAAAGCGCCTAAAAACAGGGTCTGTAGCATAGCTCTATTCATGAACTGTTCACGTCTGTTCATAGGTGGCTTCTTCATGGCGTTGGACTCCAGGGGTTCAGCGATAAACGTTGAGGAAGCTGCTAAATCCATGAACAACTCAAGTACGATGATTTGGATGGGTGCGAACGGCAGTGGGATGCCTAGAATTATTGGAACAAGGAATATGCTTACCAAAGCGATTTTGCAGGCAAGGTAGTATCGGATGCCCTTGCGGAGGTTACTGTAAAGCCTTCGGCCTTCGTTGACGGCAATCTCAATTGCAGCGAAGTTGTCGTCGGTTAAAATCATGTCTGCGGCTTCTTTGGCAACGTCGGTCCCGCGGAGCCCCATAGCGATTCCGATATGCGCTTCTTTGAGTGCGGGAGCGTCGTTTATGCCGTCTCCCGTAACCGCCACAACTTCCCCGCCCTCTTTAAGTAACCGCACCAGACGCAGTTTATCTTCGGGGGTAAAGCGGGCAAACACAGCGGTATCTTTCAACTGTTCTTTGAGGGTTTCATCGGGCATTTCTGAGATTTCGTTGCCTGTCAACACTTTTCCGCTATTGATGCCCACTTGGGCGGCTATGGAGCGAGCGGTTTCAGGATGGTCGCCTGTAATCATTAAAACTCTGATGCCTGCTTCTCGGGAGGTTTGAATGGCGACTCCGACATCCTTTCGCGGGGGATCTATGAAGCCGATTACGCCGACAAAAACAATGTCCCGTTCTAAGTCTTTTTTGCCTGCATTTGGAGACAGTCGGTTGTAGCCAAAAGCTAACAGTCGCTCACCCTTCTTTGCCATCTCCGCCACCGCGGCGCAAACTTCGATTTTGCCCTCGTTGCTAAGAGGAGCTTCTTCGCCTCGGAGCAGGATGCGGTTGGCGTTTTCAAGAATTTTTTCGGGGGCACCGCTAGAGAGCACCACTTGCGAGTTACCGTACTGGTAGATGTAGGAAGCGAGTTTTCGGTTAACGTCGAAACTTAATTCGTCCTTGAGGATCCAGCCACTTGAAAGCGCTGAGACGTCTATGCCGTCGTGTTTTAGGCGTTCTAGAATTGCGTGTGCCATAGGGTTGCCCAGTTTAGTTGCGGGCGTCAGGTCGAGGATAGCGTCGCTTGCCAAAAGCGCCGTTCGTAACGCTGCTTTCTCGTTGACGCCGAACTGCCCTGTCGAGCAGACTTTTCCGTCAAAGCAGAGATGCTCCACGCGCAATTTGTTTTCAGTCAAGGTTCCTGTTTTATCGGTGGCTATAACGGTTACATTTCCCAAGGTTTCCGCGGCTCGGAGCCGTTTAACGATGACACCTCTACGGGACAACGCGTAACTGCCCACCGCCAAAACCATTGTTATTATTATGGGCAGTTCCTCAGGGATAACCACGAATGCCAAGGACAATCCGTAAAGCACTGCTCCACCAGGGTTATCCTGCAACCCTGGCAAACCGCGAACGTAACTCAAAACGGGGATTATGATGGCAAAGAAGAGCGCTACCCAAACCAGCGTCCTAGAAAGCTGCTTCATAGACAACTGCAATTGCGTTTTGGGTTCTTTAGCGGCTTTTACGATTCCGGATATTCTGCCCAGTTCCGAGTTTAAGCCTGTCCGTGTCACGACTGCTTTGGCTTTGCCCCGTGTGACGACTGTCCCCGTGAACACCATATTGGTTTGATCAGGCACTCTTGTCTCACTGGGTAACACTGAATCGTCTTTCGCAACAGGATATGATTCCCCCGTAAGCGAGGATTCGTCGATTTCTAAGCCGAACGCTTCTAGAAGTCGCGCGTCCGCTGGCACCCGTTGCCCAACTTTAAGGAGCAAAACGTCGCCGGGAGCCAGAAACGCTGTGTGAACTTCCATCTGCTGGCCGTTGCGGAAAACCAACGCAGTTGGTGGCGCCAGCTGCTGCAAAGCGGATATTGAACGCTTTGCCCGGTACTCGTTCCAGACTTCGGCTAGAACAAGTATGGCTATAACTACAATGATCGTTGCCGCGTCTATTGCGTCGCCTAAAACGCTGTAGAGTACTCCGACGGCGATTAGCAGCAAAATCATGGGTTCGGTGACTTCTTCTTTGAAAATGTCAAAAAACCTGATCGGATGCTCTTGTATCAACATGTTTCTGCCGTAAATGCTGAGTCGCTTTGCGACTTCTTCATCGTTTAAGCCGCGTTCTGGATTGACGCCTAACGAACCAGCAACCTCTTCAGCTTTCTGCGAATGTGTCTGGCTCATAACAGCACCTAACATAACCCGTCTGGCGAGACTCTAAACTTGCGAAGGATGCATACCCTAAAAAGCTTGCGTAGACAATCGGTGGAATTCCGGCAGTGTGATTTTTTGTTTTTCATCGATTATGTCGACGAGCCGGTAAAAGAAACCTGCTCAGGTGACAACTTTGACTAAACCGGTGAACTCCTTAGCCACCACCCATTTGGTTTCAAAATAATGCTTAAGTATATGCAAAATTGCAGGGTTTTTTGTCCACAAAGCAGGTGATTCTGCAGCGTTATCGGAGTCAACAGTGGAAATAAAAGCTTCTTGGTCGTCACAAATTGCGAATCTTACTTCACAAGGGTCGGGGCTTAACCGCAGTTTAAAACTCGGATATTTAAACAACTCAACCATGCCCTTTGTGAGTTTGATTACATTCGGTTCTTGGGAGAGACATCGAATTTCAACGCCTCTATCTACAGCATGATTTAATTGCTCATGTAACGTAAACAGCCACTGAGTCGTCTCACGCCAAGGAGCAATCATAACAAAATCCCCTTCCGTGTGCTGAATGCTTTTCTTTATTCTTTGAATGCATGTTTCTTTTTTTGGGATTAAAAGAAATTGATGCTTCTCCTCTTGATTGCCTGTTGCCTCGATCCTGAAAAGTGAAAGCAACTCTTTTGCTTCCTCTAGCAATACGTCTGTTTTCTTTTTTCTCCTTTCAGCCAAAATATTGATTGTTTGTATAATTGGGATTGCCCTGTAGAACACTGGCTTTCCGAGAGTTATCTCGATTAAGCCGAGATCTTGTAGTTGAGTTAGTGTATTGTAAATATCTTGACGAGTGATATTGGCGGATGCACTTATTGCTTTTGCAGTGGATGCCTTAGAAAGTCTGCAAAGCGCCATGTATGTTCTCGCTTGTGTGTTCGTTAGCCCTAATTCTTGTAGAATTTCTTCGCCTCGATTTAGATGCGACAACTCTTTCACAGTATATAATTATTGAGTTCACTATAAAGAATACACTCACTTATCGTGAAGATAAGAAATATTAAATGAACAATGGCGCCTTTGTGTCTTTTAAGCGTCTAATTGTAAATTTTATCGTGCAATAAAACGGTATTTGCACATGGTTTGTCAGTCGGGTTGCCTTCTTGCGACATTTTATTAAAAATATTCGCGCATGTATCGAGCTATTGAGAAAGCATAGTTAGCTTCCTCAAGATAGAAGGAGAAAAAGTAATGAAAGAAAACAATTGGAGAAAAACAGCAGCAATAAGCATCGTCTTATTACTGATAGCTTCAAGCGTATTTACATTGCAATCAGTAGCGCAAACAGAACGAAAATTCACACCCTATCTTAGTTTTAGACCCAGCCCAGTCGGAGTAGGTCAGCCAGTACTGGTCAACTTCTGGACCTCGCCATCATACAACATTCAACTTCATGATTACACTGTCACAATTACAGACCCAAGCGGCAAAAAGGAAGTCATGAAAATGGATCCAGTGAAGACAGATGCAACCGCATGGTTCGAGTTTGTACCCGACGAAATTGGCAACTATACCCTCAAGTTTACTCACCCTGCAGAAACAATCGATAACTATGTCTATCCTGAAGTCTCAACCAAAGAACAGCTACTTGTAGTTCAAGAGAACGCTGTTGAAGCCTGGCCTTGGTCTGCGCTTCCAACTGATTATTGGTCAAGACCCATATCATTTGTAAACCGCGATTGGTGGCCAGTAGCAGGTGATTGGCCATGGTACGGTGCTGGACAGGTAGACCCCTTATGGAACCAATACTATTCTGACACGAACCCAACTTGGAACGCGCTATACCGTTTCACTCCGTGGGTTCCAGGGCCCGAAAGCGCTCACATTGCATGGAAACGGCAGCTTACTTTAGGCGGATTAATGGGCGGAGACTACGGTATCGGCTTAGAAAACCTCGACATATACTCCATGAGTACAGCTTGGGCTAGACCAGACATTGTCTACGACGGAAGAACCTACCAAACCTACACTAAACCCGGAGCAGGGCAAACAGCAACCTCGTATTGGAGATGCAACGACGTGCGAACAGGCGAGTTAATTTGGGAAAGACCACTAGCAACAGGCGAAAGCTCGCCATTATACATTGAGTACCAAGCAAAGATTAAGCCCTCAGGCGGAGGCGACGCTGAATCAGCGGGAGCACTGCTCTTAGCCATAAGCAACGGATACATGCGAAAATATGATCCATTCACTGGCGCTATGACAGTTAACCGTACACTCCCTGGAAACATGACTGGAACAGGCGGAACATACTACATGAATGCACACTGCCTATACGTACAAAACCTCGGCAACTCAGTACCAGTCACCCAGAGATATCGCTTGATTAACTGGACCACAAGCGGCAACGGTGCAATAGTATCTAACAATAGTTATGCACGGAGTGCCTTGCCAAACTTCATTGATTGGAACGTGGGCTTAGGCGCAGCTGTGACAACTGGCAACGTAGAAGGCTTCAACCTACTATCAGGTGTATCTCTTTGGAACGCATCGATTACTGAGACTCCTTGGCAAACAGTGCATATTGCTGACCACGGAAAAATCGCCGTGCTAATGTACGGAGGATATTGGAAGGCGTGGAACCTAAACAACGGACAGGTAGCATGGACAAGCGAGAAAATGGATTACCCATGGGATGAACCGCCATTCGGCGCTTACGCGACAATGTCTGCTTACGGTCTACTTCTGCGTCCAGGTTACTCACAAATCTACGCGTTCAACTGGACAAACGGCAAAATAGCATGGACTTACGAGGCACCAGCAAAATACCCATACGATTCACCCTACGTTAACTCGGACGGCGAAAGCGTCTATCCTTGGAACGTTGAAGGATGGATCGCTGATGGGAAACTATACATGTACAACACAGAACACTCTGCAACTGTACCTATAACTAGAGGATGGGGACTGCATTGTATCAACATGACTAACGGCGAAGGTATATGGAACGTAACAATATCTGGCGCTGCATCCAAACACAGCTCAGACCTACGAGTTGTCGCTGACGGGTACCTATTTCACTTTAGCGGCGACGGCTACATGTATGTCTTCGGTAAAGGCTTAAGCAAAACAACTATTGCGGCACCTTCATCAGCAGTACAAGTAGGCGAAACTTTCACTATAACAGGTACCGTTCTAGACTTATCGCCAGCTCAGGAAGGAACCCCCGCAATATCCGACGCAGATATGGGTCGATGGATGGAGTACATACACACACAGACCGCGAAACCGACAGAGGCAAAAGGCGTAACCGTAACCCTAACCGCTCTTGATCCAAACAACAACTACGTTTACCTCGGCGAAGCAACAAGTAACAGCGACGGAGCATACGGATTCGCATGGGCACCCGAAGTACCAGGGCTATACCGTGTCACCGCAACCTTTGCAGGAACCGACAGCTATGGCAGCTCAAGCGCAACAACCTACATGTCCGCAGTTTACCCGCCAGACACTAGTACTCCCGAACCAACAAAACAAGCTGAATCAATGGCTGACTTGTACTTCGTTCCAGCAGTCGTAGGCATAGCAGTTCTAGTCGTAATAATCGGCGCTGTGCTCGCGATCTTGGTTGTGAAAAAACGTCCATGAAGAGAGTGAAACCTCTCCTCCCTTTTTATTTTTTAATCATTCTATTATGCAGTGGGCGCAAAGTCTAAAATTTAAGTTAGCTCATAACGTGGCTGTATATGAAAAAAAACCCGACACTACTGCTGCTAATTTCACTGATGTTGCTGTCACCGACAGCGATGTTTGTTCAATTTCAACCAGCCGCTGCTACTGGTGCAACAATATTCATACTTGCAGATGGCCAGATTAACCCACCAAACGTGCCCATACAACGGAGAGGGAATATCTACACTTTCACCGGTAACATGACCGATGAAATAGTGGTGGAGAAAGACCACATAATTCTGGATGGGAATGGTTTCGCGCTGCAGGGTTCAGGAGAAGGAACGGGAATTAGTTTGTCTGGAAGAGAAAATGTTACTGTAAAAAACCTGTACATACGTAACTATGGTTATGGCATAAGCTTTGGAGGGCTAAGCTACTTTTCCAGTTATAACAACATAATCAATAACAACATAACCCAAAACACTTGTGGCTTATACCTTGACTATTACTCTACCTACAACAACATAATTGGTAATATTATAGCTGAAAACAACAACACTGGCATTTACCTCTATTGCTCAAACAACAACAACATTACCAGAAACAATGTTATCGCCAACAGCTACGAGGGGATTTCATTAACTTACTCTTCAGATGGGAATAGCATAACAGAAAACAACATCGCAAAAAGCTGGTATGGTGTTACTCTTGAGCACGCAGCCAACAATAAATTTTGCCAAAATAATTTTTTAGAAAACGTCTATCAAGTTCACAGTTCTGTTTATGGGAACGCGTGGGATAATGGAAGACTTGGCAACTACTGGAGTGACTACAATGGATCAGACGCCAACGGCGACGGCATAGGCGACAAACCCTACGTTATAGATGCAGGCAACACCGACCGATTTCCATTAACAAGTAAACTATACAACTTCCCCCAATATATCCCGCAATCAACTGAAACCCCAAACCGACAAGACCCAACACCCACCACTACTACAACTTCTCCAGTCCAGACGAGTCAACCCACCCAAGCAACCCCAGAACCCAACAGTTCAATCCCCGAAGAAAACGCTGAACCCAGCCTAACATCGAGAGCAGAGCCCACAAAACTGATACCTCCAGAACCTGGTTTCTCTGACTTTTTGAATTCTTTGGGGGCACTTATGGTTGTCATTGTTGCTTTGGCTGCTGTTGTGTTTGCGGTTTTGCGCAGAAAGTAGCAGCCAACTTTGCGTTGGAGTTGCGCTTGATCCTATTGGTAAGAAAGACGGATTTGTTTTATCGAGAAAGTCCTGGTTTTTGTAGGGAAAAGCAAATGATGCATTTGGCCATAATTTCACAACTTGACGCCTTCAACATGGAGCTATTTTGGACTTGTGCAGAAATTTGCGTATCCTGCACTCCATCAAGGCAGAAAAAAGTTGCGAACCCAAAACGCAATCGCCCACTTGCCGCCTTAAAGGGAATTCTAAAACCGCCACGCCCACACAAAGAAGCTAAAATAATCCACCTGTAACAGGGGCGGGGTTTCTGCAAGGCAGGATCATTTCGCTAACGACACCAAAAAATGGCTCAATTTTTTCTGAGCGAAGTCTAACCGAAGAATCTCCTTGGGTCAGTGTCAATGTCTACAATTGTTGGTTTAGTGGATTGCAGCGCTTTGTCCACGGCTGCCTCCAACTCGGTTGGCTCCGTCACCTTGATGCCTAACCCGCCTGAATGCTCAGCGAAATCTGCAAAGTTGAAGTCATATAACTCTGTTTGCCAACTCTCGTATTTCTCCACCTTCTGCTCCTGCATGATCATCCCCAACCGTTTATTATTCATGACAAACACTTTCACGTTTAACCCGTACTTCAGCGCCGTCAAGAAGTCGCCTAAAACCATCGTTAGCCCCCCGTCTCCCGTGACGCAGACAATTTGCCGATCGGGATAAGCCAACGCCGCAGCCAAAGCACCCGGTAACCCGAAACCCATAGTCGCCAGTTGACCGCTCATAACCATCTTTTGGGTTTTCTTCATCTGGAAATTTCGGCCAAACCACCAACAGTTCTCGCCGACATCTAGTGAAATCACCGCGTCCTTGGCGACTTTTTCAGTGAGAACCTTCATGATGTACTGTGGCCTAATCGGCTTCATGGTTGAGTCCGCTTCTTTTTCCAGTTGTGTTTGCCATGCCTTCTTGAGCTGCCTAATCTCCGCAACGTAATCAGCGTTTTGTTTCTGCTGTATTTTCGCAGTCAATTTGGGTATCAAAACTGTGCTGTTGCCAAGCAACGCCACTTCAGCGGGGAAACGCCTCGCAACCATCAAGGGGTTGATTTCGATTTGGACCATGCGTTTCTCGGGAATCTGCGATAAATCTGAGAACGAAGCGCCAATCGCAATAAGTAAATCGGCTTTGTTCATGAGTGTGCCTGCAGCTGTGGAGCCGACGCCGCCATGGCACCCAACATAGAGCTCTTCAGACTCGTCCACGACGCCTTTAGCGCGGAAAGTCGAAATAATCGGTGCGCCAATCTTACTTGCCAACGCCAAAAGTTTATTTCCTTGCCCTCTGCAGCCGAACCCGGCCAAAATCACGGTTCTCTCCGCTGAATCAACAACTTTTGCTGCTTTCTCAACTAACCAATCTTCAGAGCCGTAAGCCAAATTGGGCATTCTGCCTTCAAAGGGAAAAATCTCCGCTTCGTAAGGCAGCTTTTGGACGTCGTTTGGGACACCGATGTGTGCTACACCCTGATCAAGTAACGCGTGTTTAATCGCCAACGTGGCAAGGGAAGCGGTTTGGTCTTCAGTCATTAGGGTCTTGTTGTAAACGCTTACAGGTTCAAAAAATGCTTGCTGATCAATCTCTTGAATTGCACCTTGTCCGATCATTTTGCGGGGGACCATACCTGTTAATGCCAAAACCGGTGAATGATCCAGTTGAGCATCGTATAATCCTGTTACCAAGTTCGTTGCTCCTGGACCAGAAATGCCGAGGCAAGTCGCCAAATGCCCAGTTAGCTTGCCATAAGCAGAAGCCATGAACGCCGCTGTCTCTTCATGCCGCACTTGAATGTATTGTACTTTGCCATTGGTTTTGCGGATGGCATCAACAATCCCCAATGTTGATGTGCCTGGAATGCCAAAAACATATTTCACCCCCCATTCAGCAATCTGGCTAATCAGAACATCTGAGACAGTGTGCTCAGCTTTTTTCTCCGTAGTCTTCTCTTCTTTAACCTGCTCTGCCAGCATCACAAACGCAGAAGCTGGTGCGCCGCAGATGGGGCAAACCCACTCCTTTGGTAAATCGGTAAATTTTTTTCCTTCTTTTTCTTCATCATAAACCCAATTGCAGACAGTACAACGATATTTCGCCATAAACTTAACCCTCAAAAACACAGAAAATTAATAGTTCCTTACTTATCAGTTTATTGGAAACTGGCGATCAGCGAACGATTCATAAACTGCAGAAACGCAATATTCAACCATAAAGAGTTGGGTGTTATGGAAAGTTGGGATGTTATAATTGTCGGTGCAGGTTCCGCGGGTTTAGCCGCAGGAATATACACAGTACGCAGTGGATTGAATACTTTAGTTATAGATGACAAGTTGGGAGGAGGAACAATTGCTGACGCACCAACCGTGGTGAATTACCCTGGGTTCGCGGAAATCAGCGGCGGCGAACTCGCGGAGAAAATGCTTAATCACTGCAGAAAATTAGGTGCCACCATTCACGACATCGAACCCGTAATTTCCATGAACCTCACAGGAGAAACCAAAACCGTAACAACTTCCAGAGCGACATACCAAGCAAAAGCTGTCATAATCTCCCAGGGTTCACACTACAAGGAAATCGGCGCCAAAGGCGAAATGGAGTTCAAAGGCAGAGGGGTAAGTTACTGTGGAGTTTGTGACGGCCCCTTTTTTAGAGGCAAAAAAGTCATAGTGGTCGGCGGCGGTAACTCAGCCTGCATAACAACACTGTATCTTTCAGGTCTCGCTTCACAGGTGACTGTTATTCACCGAAGAGACGCTTTCCGAGCTGAAGAAAGCCTCGTCAAAGACTTAACTGCAAAAACGAACGTAAATGTCCTGTGGAACACGGAGATCCAAGAAATAAAAGGTGACAAACAAGTTCGTTCAGTCGTGCTTATGAATAGCAAAACAATCCAAACCACCGAAATACCCATTGACGCAGTTTTTGTTCAGGTCGGTGAAGCCCCAAATAGCCAAGTGGCTAAAGCCAGTGGTGTTGAAACCGACGAGCATAACTACATAAAAATCGACATTCGCCAGAAAACCAACCTGCCAGGAGCCTTTGCCGCAGGCGACATAACCAATCACCCCGTGAAACAAGTGGGCACAGCTGTAGGTCAAGGCATAACTGCTGCCCTTGAGGCTTACAGTTACATTAAACGTCCGTATTACCGAAAATAACGAAAAGCATTATATCATTCTAGAACCTTTTTCACTTTTTCAAAGCTGAAGCTAATAGCTAAAGCAAGCCAGCGGAAACTTGAGAGGTTTACCCATGAGTGAAAAATGTCTCGCTGTAGTTGAAATCGATCAAGACTTATGTAGCCGATGTTGTGTTTGCCACTCTATCTGCCCCTATGACGCCATAAAACGTGACTTAACGGGGAAAGTTGAAATCAACCCGCAGGACTGCCAAGTATGTGGCATATGCTACAGTGCTTGCCCATCCGCAGCGATTAAAATGCAGTATTACACTTACGATAACCTAAATCAATACTTAAAACAAGCCCAGGAAAAAGCGAGGAACGTTAAAACTCTTGTACTGATGTGTCGAGGTAACTCGCCCAACACCGGCGAAGTCCAGGATATACTCAAAGAGCAAGGTCTAAACGTAGGCAAATACATCGCCCTTCGTCTACCATGCGCAGGTAGAGTCCCAACCGACTTCGTATTTGAAGCCTTAAACTCAGGCATCAAAAACATTGTATCCATACAATGCGAAGACCCCTTCTGCCGCTACAAAGAAGGAACAAAAATTAACACACGCCGACTTGCCTTAGCACGTAATGTCCTCAAAGATTTAGGCTTCGACGAAAACGCGGTTCGAGTTATCAAATTCTCTCGGAAAGCGGTTTACGATGTTTTGGAATGTGTAGGCTGCGACAAATGCATCTTCATATGTCCCTACAAAGCTTTAGAATTCGAATCTTTCGCAACCCCCAAAGTTATTGAAGAAAAATGCGTTGGATGCGGAGCGTGCCAACTGGTTTGTCCACACCACGCTATAGAAGTCAAAGGCTTTGAATTCGAAAATGTTCTAAAACGATACGTCGATTCCGCGCAGAAAATCAAAGCCAACGGTAAGGGTCCGGCAGTTCTGGCTTTCGTGTGTCAATGGTCCGAGTTTTCAGCGCTGGACAACCCTAACCAAGCTTTCGCTGGCAAAAACGTTTTGGCGCTGGAGGTTCCTTGCTTCAAATCCCTCGACCCTGTGCATGTAGTCAACGCTTTAAGCTGTGGTTTCGACGGCGTTATGGCAGTGGTTTGCCCATCTAAAGATTGTAAACTCCAAGAAGGCAGAGACACTGCAGAACGCAACTTAAGCGTAATACTGGATGTTCTCAAGAAGAAGGGTTTGCTGGAACGTTTTGAGCTCTATGAGGAATCGCCAAGATGCGCTGGTGACTTTGACGCCAAGCTTGATGCTTTCTACGAAAAAATATCAAAATTACCTAAACGCGAAATCAATGTGGAGGCGACTGCAAAACGTACAAAATAGTGACCAAAACTGAACTGGCACCCAAAATTAAACTTGTTGAAGTAGAAGCACCAGACGTGGCGGCTAAATCGCAGCCTGGACAATTCCTCATAGTAATTCACGGCGAAAAAGGCGAACGCATACCGCTCACAATCTGCGGATATGACCGCGTGAAAGGCACAGTCTCGTTTGCTTTTCACGAAGTTGGCAAAACCACCAAAGACCTGGGCAAAATAGAACAAGGCGAATCCATCGACAACGTCACAGGTCCATTGGGCAATCCGTCTGAAATCAAAAAATTTGGAAAAGTTCTCTGCGTCGGCGGAAGCGTCATGATTGCACCGTTACTGCTACAGGCTAAAGCAATGAAAGAAGCGGGAAACCACGTAACCACAATCCTTGGTGCACGAACAGATCCGTTCATCATGATGGAGGATGAAGCTAAACGCTACAGCGACAAAGTTTACCTCTCCACAGACGACGGCACTAAAGGCTTCAAAGGCTTAGATTTCCTTAGAGAACTCCTCAAAACAGAAAAATTCGACCGCTGCATCGTGATGGGTCCAGTAATACTCATGAAAGACGTGAGTGCCATCACCAAACCATACGGTATCCCGACAGTTGTCACCCTAACCCCCATAATGATTGACGGGATGGGCATGTGCGGTGTCTGCCGTGTCACAGTCGACGGTAAAATGCTGTTCGGCTGCGTAGATGGTCCAGAATTTGATGGCCATAAAACTGATTTTGACGAATTAATCCTGCGGCAACGAACCATGCTTCCAGAAGAGAGGCTGAGTTCAGTTTTAGCAGAAATGAAAGGAGGCTGCAAGTGTGGCAGAAACAAAGCCTAAACCAAAACTAAACCGAAAAGCAGTAGAAATGGCAAAACAAGATCC
>Ga0105103_10000338_pt1 | contig 26408 bp, 27 predicted proteins | sample PPLLaktember2015_2_FD_79107 | JGI IMG/M metagenome (GOLD analysis project Ga0105103, IMG submission 79107) | Freshwater sediment microbial communities from Prairie Pothole Lake near Jamestown, North Dakota, USA - PPLs Lake P7 Core (6) Depth... | ecosystem: Environmental > Aquatic > Freshwater >...
AGACTGACGATCTGTGGCCCGATCCGGGAGATGTACCCGAATGATCCCCGGGTAGTCCCCCCGCAAGATATCATCACGGATATTTACGTGCCGGTCCGGTAGCCCCCGATTTATGAAGGCCGCGGGAAGAACCGGTCACCGGTTTACCCGGATATCTGAGGCCACAGCAAGACAACCAGGAGCACGTGCAGGAAAAAAAAACCAGGCACAAGGAAAAATTTCGCATGACGGGTCTTGTGCCGGAACCCCACCATCGCAGTCAGCGCACCAATTGGACCGAGTGCTGCAAGAAGCAGGAGTGAGGTTTCAGATATCCGCCCCATTTTCACCTTTGCCCTGAGCTTGTCCCCGATAAAAACCGCAAACGCCAGGATATTCAGGCCGGCATATATAATTACCACCGTAAGAAGGGAAGGGAGGGCCATGATGTTGTACTACCTTCAGGTTTTAATTACTCTTTCACCCGGAAGTGCCAGCGGCAGAACAATTCCTTCGGATGGGGGTCCGGCGGGGCAAATTCACATTCCACGCTGATACGGGGATCGATCTCGCGGACAAAGGCGGTGAACTCCGCACGGTGCATCTCGCGGCAGACATACTCCCCCTGCCCCCGCCGCAGTCGTGCTTCCTGGGTAGGGCACGAGGGCACCTCGATGAGGACTTCATCTTCCTTCTCAGTGATGGTATAGCCAACAATCATGGCCCACGGGAAAAGGCGCAGTGCCCGCACAAACCCGGCAAGGCCCTTCTCGGTGATTCCGAACCTGCGGACAATGTCCTTCGCCGCCATACCGGCAACCTTTCCCCAGACCTGCTCATTGATCTTCTCAGCAACCGGCTGCCCGTACTGGTCACTGATATGAATGAACCAGAACGCATCCACCACCCGATAGTGCCAGAGCAGGAACTCGAGGTACTGGTGTTTGTCGGCATCTTTCATCTGGTCAAAAATCCCGAGGTTCATGCCACTCATTCTGTATCACCGGTATGGACTGGTACAGCATTTCCCATGGTTCTTATATGTACATTTGGAAACATGGCCACGGCAGAACAGTGCAGGAAAGGCGGTAGTACAGATACATCATCAAATGGTTTACCTACCGGAAAACTGCATTCTCCAAAAATGATAACCGGGGGGGCCGGGAAATGGCGGCTGAACTTGAGGCGGACAACCTGACAAAAACCAGATAATCATTTATACAGACCTCATATCAGATATCGGAAATGGCTGGCAGATTATGCCCGTACGATGTGGTGATGGTTCAGTGCAGGAGATATTCTCCCTCAATCCGTACGACAGCGTTCCCGCCGAAGAAGACGGTGCGTTGTTTTTCCGAGGCATCACCAAGCAGCCGGATGATGTTCGGGTGATCGCGGCTCCTGCCCTGTTCGATGGTGAGCAGCTTCCCGTCCCACAGGTGGGCAGCGAGAAGATAGTACCCGAATGCCGCATTCCCCGACCCTGTTGCCGGGTCCTCGAGGTAACCGAAGACCGGTGCAAACACCCGGGTGCGGTACGAAGCGAGGGGAGTCGTGGTTTCGGCAGTATGGATGAGGATGATCTCGATACCGTGACGGGTGCAGAATTCCTTAAGGTGCTGCGGGTCAGGGTGGATTGAGAGCAGGGTGGCAAGCGAGCGCAGCGGGATGAGAAGGGTGACAAGACCGGCATTTATCACGGATATACCCGAGGGATCCGCGATCTCGCCAGGCGGGACCCGCAATGCGGCTGCAACAGAATCGGTGTCAAGGGTGGGCTTAGGGGTCTCCTGCAGCGGAGCGCTGATAAAGATCGAATCCTTTTCGGGAATCTCGTTTCTGACCAGGATCTCACGATCTCCGATACGGATGCTGAAGATTGGATCCCGCATAAGGGTGAGATTGTTCCTGATCAGGTCATACATTGCGGCGATGGTACCATGGCCGCAGAAGGACACTTCACATTCGGAGGAGAAGAACCGGAGCGCTGTACTATCATCTTCCTGGTACACAAAGGCTACCTCGCTGACGCACCCGGCCATCTCGCGGGCGATCTGCTGCATCTGGTCAGGAGAGAGTGCGTTGGGGTTGTCAAGGTAGATGCACCCGGCAGGATTCCCGGTCGATCCCTGGTACACGAATGCGTCAATTTTTTTAAACCGAAGCCGTTGCATAATACAACTCCTCTGCCGTGCGAGGCTCTTCCAGGCAACATCCGCTTTGAGGACGTGTGGCGTACTGCTAGTTATCCGGTTTCCCGGGTAATTAATCTTGAGAATGGCAGGGAACGCCAGATTTTCATCTCATGGAACGGTCATGGACCTGACACCAGGGTCATCTGGTACTGATCCGGTTTCCCGAATGAGGAGAGCCGGACACCGATCAGCCGGACTTTTCTCCCGTCATATATCTCCCGGAAGAGTGCCCGCGTACAGGACCGGATCTGATCTGCAGAATCCGTGAAGTGGGAGATGGTGCGGGATTTTGTCCTGGTAACAAAACCGTGATACCGGATTTTGACGGTCACCGTCCTGCACCGGAGAGTTTCTTCAGAAAGGGTCCGGTGCACCGAAGCAGTGAGGGTGTCAAGGCTTGCAACAAGGAGGTCCGGATCATCGGTATCGGACTCAAAGGTTGTTTCCCGAGATAGAGACCTGACTCCTTTATAGTTCTCCAGTTGGCTCGTATCGGTACCCGTAGCAAGCGCATGAAGGGAGACTGCGCTCTGCCCGAACCTGCCGATCAGCATCTGGATATCGGATGCGGCAAGATCACCGACAGTCCTGATACCAAGTTCAAGGAGTTGTGCTTCTGATTTTTTTCCTACACCCGGGATCTTCCGGACCGGCAGGGATGCAAGGAACGTCTGGACCGTCTGCGGTTCAACAACAGTGAGCCCGCCTGGTTTTTTATAATCGGAAGCAATCTTTGCCACGGTTTTTCCCGGGGCAATGCCGACCGAACAGGTCAGGCAGAACCTGCTTTTGATCATCTTCTGGATCTTTACTGCCAGCATTGCTGCCGCACCGTACGAACCGCAGGGACTGATATCGAGAAATGCTTCATCGATGCTTACCTGCAGAAACCGGTACCCGAAGGAACAGAGCACATCCATGATCTCAGCAGAAATCCGGGAATAGTGAGAGTAATCCGGGGAGAGAAAAACAGCGTGCGGGCAGAGGACATAGGCATGAGAGACCGGCATTGCCGACCGTATACCAAATGCCCGGGCTTCATAGGAACAGGTGCAGACCACCCCGCGCCCATGGCCTCCCTTCGGATCAGCACCGATCACAACGGGTTTGTTTTGTAATTCCGGCCGCCGCTGCATCTCCACGGATGCATAGAAACTGTCCATGTCCATGTGCAGGATGATCCGGTTCTGCACCGGTCCCTGCGGGACTGCAAGGGGTACAGGGTTGGAATCTGCAGGGGAAATTGCTGTCATTATCAGGTATCAGGGCAAAGGAAATCCGTAAGTATGCACTGGCGTTGCCGAATCATGGTCCTGAGGAGCTCCCCCTCGTTAATGAAACGCTGGACAGGCAGGGTGAAGCGGTTCCCGATATGTGCAAGGGCTGACCTGATATCCTCAAATTCCTGCGGGGGCTGGTTCATGGCATTCCGCACATTCTCCCTGACATTAAAAACGCCCATCGGGACATACCCATGGAGCGCTTCCCTGAGTATTATTGCCCCTGCCTGTTTTTGTTCCCGTACAAGTGCCTCGAGTACAGCCATCCTGCAGGAATAGTAACACCCACCGAGGGGGGAGTAGGTCGTCTTTTTCTTTCGCCCTTCATGGTCTGAAAAAACAAGTTCTTCGTTATTGAGGACATGCAGAAAAGCTTCAGACCATTCATACTGCCAGCCGGTTGGCATCAGGATGACTGCATAATTATTATGCAGGCTTGAAAATTCATGCACACGCCAAGTGTCAATCACCGGGCATTTCCGTACATCTGCAAGGAGATGGTCCCCGATTGTGGTATCACAGGCAGTAATGGCCCAGCGGGTCGGTACAAGGTGACGATTCTTGCCGCAACCCATCACCCCGACCGAGAATGCCTTCTGTATGGTTGAAAAAAAGAGACCCTTTCTGTGCAGGTCTGTTACGGCATCTGCTGCTTTCAGATCGGTATCATAAAATACTTTTTCAAGCTCCCGGTCCCACCGTCCGCTCTCAATCTCAAACCGGTCAAGAGGAGCACTCGGACCAAAAGGTGTATGTTCTTCAGAAAAGCTCGTACCGGTGGGTGTACTGGAAAAAGTCACATCGCTTTCAACAGAGGTAACAGAGAGGGAGATATCCTGGAGCTTCCCGATAAACCGGGTATCAAGCTCAGCTGCATTCACTTTCTGCTTTCCACGGATGAGGTTGAGGCGGTACCCGATTATCTCCTCCTGGGTTTTATTTTCCGGAATCCAGAATTCCGGGGTATCCATAATGGATGTATTGCCATGTGCCGCAGTGACCATCGGGCCGGCATACACTTCCGGGTAATTCCAGCTCCCGATAAAAACTGATGGCGGCGAACTGCCGGCAACCTCTTTGTCCACGGGTGCAGATCTCATCTGAACAGTCGACGCGGTCAGCTGCCGGAGATACGAGCTTTTGCTTATCATGACCTGATGTGAATGGTGATTCTGAAGGTATTAATCTGAATAGTGTGCAGGGAGAAAGTGAACAATTTTCTGCCGTTTTGAATATCATCACGAAATGTTCTCCATCTGTCACGATGAAATACCAGGCCCGGGGGAGGACTTACGGGGTAATACATACCTTCTTGATATCATACACCCTTGATTATACCAACGGAGTTGTGTGAATTAGAAATAACAACAATAATAATGATGAATTTGACCCAAATGCGGTAAACGAAGACGGTTCCCCGGTTGTCCGTCTGCGGTTACCAAAAAAATGGGCAAATGAGCAGTTTGCTTTTGCTGATCTCATGATGGGGGCGAATCATATACGGGTGCGGTGTTACGATGGGGTCACCCGTATGGGCAGGATAAAGGGCAAGATTAAAAAACGCGTCTGGATCCGTGAAGGAGACATCCTTATCGTCACTCCATGGAGTTTTCAGGATGACAAGTGCGATATTATTTACCGGTACCTTCCACCCCAGGCAGACTGGCTGCGGAAGAACCGGTATCTCTGAACCTTTTTTACTCCTCAAAAACAGGATACTCATCCAATCCTCGGATACTCTCAGAAATCCTGTACAATCCCTGATAATGCTGTAGTACTTCCGGGAGAAGCTCCCTGCAGTGTCCGGATCTAATGCAGGAATGTACTGCAGAAAAGAGAGAGAACAGTCCTGTTCAATACGGCCACGAGGTCTGGGGACGCGATATCCGCATCACATCCATCATCACTTCGCGGATCAGCCGGCCATCCCAGAACAGGTCATCATTCTTAAAAAACCATTGTGATCTTTTATCCTGTACAACCAGGAGCACCGGGGGTTCAAGGGAGAAACAGCCGTTCTTTCTGAGTTCCATGATTGCTTCAGGTTTCCGGATATCTACCTCATGATAAGGGATCCCGCCTTCTTTCAGAGCGTCCTTGAGCTCTTCGCATTGCGGATTTTTTTCTTTTGAATAGACAATAAGTTCTGTCATACAACACCTTTCCACAATAATCCACGTCCGATACCGGCCTTTCAGGGCATGTTTGCCAGAGTAGTAATGGGAGGGTATAGCCGGGCCCCACTCATCCGGTATGTCAGATAAAGCAGGGGCTCATCTCAATATATATTATCCAGATAATAACAGTTCAATCGTGATATACCTCAGGTTCAATAAACATATATAGTACGGGTCCTGCCAAAAGAACGGATCCTGCAGGGAAATTATTAAACCATCCCTCTGGATTCCCTTGAGGAAAATGACATACCGGAGGCGGTGTTTCCCTTACGGTGTTACCAGCCCGCCCGGTTGGGGATCAATCCATGGTCGCAGAGCCGCGTATCGGGGTTTTGTATTTTTTTGCAGGTATTCGGGATTTCTTTGGAAGAAGGTATAAGGATATATGTAATCATCCCAACCCATCTTCTTACGACTGATTGAGGACAGAGAGGCGCCAGCATACGCTGTTGCGACAGAACGCTGCCCTGTCAGGTGTTCGTTGAAGGAACCCCAAGGTACCGGGCTTATAGGGGTGAGATAAGGAGGCGTTTCTTTTAAAAAAATACACGTATCCAGGAAAAGTACCCGCATACCAGGTCCGACACTGACGGCGATTTCCTCACCAGGGAAATCCTTCTCGTAAAACCGGAAGTCCCTTTACTATTCACTAATCATACAGACCAGCGGGGGTTTGCACGGCACCCCTGCACGGGAAAAATGCAAACTCCGAGAGCAGCGTGCCCCCTTAATGGAGGGACAGGATCATGAAGACCAGTTCGAACGCGATCAGGATGATGACGACCCATTCGAGGAAATTGGAATGCTGGATACGCACTTCGTCCGAGAGCATCGAGTAATTTCCCTGGATCACTTTGATCTTGCGGCTGACGCTCTCGCTCCACTGGCCGCTCCGGAGGACTTTAAGTGCGGTGGCATAGACGCGGGCATAGTACACGTCCTCGGTGACCTTGATTAGGTTGTTGACCTTCTCGATGATCTCGGAGATCTCCGCAGATGTTTCCATGAGTTTTGCCATAATCGCATGGTACTGGCGGCCCCGGCGGAACTGGGACAGACGGTCTGCATACTCGATATCGTCATACATCTTCTCCATCTCCCGGGTCAGTTCGCGATCGTAGTACCGGAGCTCCAGCACCTGCACGTTCGCGTACTCGATGAGATCGATGAGATCGGTCGGGCTCTCCGGATTGCAGAGGAGGGCCGAATCCCACGAAAGAATTGCCAGGTCATCAGTCGTGTAACTGAGAGAGTTTTTCAGGATATCCTCGCGGATCTGCGGAGAAATATTGGTTTTTTCCCCAATCAGGAGGGCAACCGGGTCAATGGTATCATCCCGGTGGTCTGTGACATAGATAGAATAATCCTCATAGAAATCCGGGTTGATGGCAAATCCCTTGATATGCGGGCGGATGATCTCACCGAGCGTCTTAAGGTACTGCTCATAGAACTCTGCAAGGCCTTCCTGCCCGGCAAAGAGAAATGCAATCTCCTCCAGTTCCGCAATTCCGGCATACGAATTCTCAAAAATAAAACAGAAACTGATAACCCCGATATCGTAGACCCGGGCTGCGACGGAGAATTCAAACGGCCTGCCGCCCCGCTCTACCCTGATCGGATTCATCTGGATCATGAGCGGGGGATCCTCAAGCATAATGGATTTTGGTTTGACCCGTACGAAACTGGTCCTTACCGTAAAATAGTTCTCGGCAAGCGCTTTTTCAAGCCAGTCGAGATCAATCTCTCTGCCTATATCATATATCCGGTAAAACCGGAGAGAAATCATGGGCGTATCTCTCCTTTCAAAGACGTATTTTCCATTATCTGCAATAATGAACAACCATGGAGATGATAAACCCTTGCAGGAGCCCGGCCTGACAAAAGAGGCCCGTAATACCCAGTTTCTCATGGTATCTCCCGCAGGCCCGGTAATTAGTGAGATCCAAAAACAGTTCATCAGAAGAATTATTTTGACCTTCCGTTGGACACCGGAATGGCCGGTACCGGAAAATTTCCTTTTTAAAAACGGTGACAATTACCCTATTGGTACTGCCTTACCTGTTGCATAACCAGAGCAGGGATATTGATCACGGTCACGAATGGCACATCGGCCGGTTGAAATCCACGATCGTGAGAACCTGAACCAGGAAAACCTGACAGGCGCTTGTTTACCTGAGGTTGTCGCTTCCCCGCGCAGGCATGCGTCTGCTGGCCCCGGCAGTCACGGTTGCCTTTGCCATGACGGTCTGCCGGAATCGTTCTGAAAAAAATGGATTCGTTCACCGCGTAAACGTTGTTGTAAATTCGGTTTTTGCAAGCGTATGCCCGTTCAGAGCCTCGTTGATTGATGCCCGGTCTGCTGTCGGCAGGGAGAGATACCAGTCGAGCGCATAGAGGTGGAAGACATAGCGGTGGGTCGAACCGGGGGGTGGACAGGGAGGATAGTATCCCCGCTGCCCATTACTGCTCTCACCCTGCTGGGCCTCGTTTGAGAGCACCTTTGCATTGGACTGGCCCTGTGCAAGCTCCCCGGACCTCGGCGGGATATTGTAGACCAGCCAGTGGGTGAACACCCCGGCCGTGGCATCGGGATCCTCAAGGATAAGGACAAGGCTTTTTGTCCCGGCAGGAATACCGCTCCACGAAACCATCGGAGACTCCATTGCACCTTTACAGGTATGGACATCAGGAAGGGCAGCGCCAAGGCTCAGCGAAGCCACACTGAGGGTGAACGTCCCTGAGGATGCGGCCGGTTGAGCCGGCGGGGGGGATTCTGACATGGACTGCGGTTGTGGCGGAGAGGTAGTTGAAGTACACCCTCCAAAGATAACACACGCTGACAGAATAATAACCAGGAACATGAACCAGCGGATATGCATAACCGAACAACAGCATCATGGGTAATAAGCATTCCTGTAAAAACGTCTTTAGTATACGGGGAATGCACCGGCGGACTACTTTTATACAGTCCCCGCATCAATAGCTCCGGTAAGAAAGGGCCGGCACAGCCGGGATCACCGAGGCACTATCATGAATATGCAGAGTACTCCGCAGACAGCCCAGTCTTCCGGGCCGGTTCCCTTAAGTTTCTGTATTCTCCTGCTTTCGGACGGCAGGATTGAACGCATGGTGGATCAATCGCTCGAAGAGTATTTTGCAGCAATTCCCAAGGCAAGCATGGTCTGGATCGATTGCAGCACAACGGATGATGAGAAGGGAATCGAACAGATTGCCCAGGCTGCCGGTTTTTCCAAGATCCCGATTCCGAAACTCACAACGGGTTTTTATTCTGCATATGAGGATTACGATTCCGAACTGGGCATTATGCTCCCTTCGGTTACCGTAAAGATTGAGAAAATGACGGTCCACCCGTTGTTTATCCTGATCCGGGATAATATTGTGATAACGGTTCACAGCGATAAGATAAACCGTCTTCTGAGATTATCGCGGTATGCTCCCCAGTTCTTCAAGCGGATTTCCCCGGAATGCACACCCGATAAAATAACTCTCATGCTTGAAAGGATCATTGATGAGAACAATGACCGGAACTTCGAGTACCTGCGGGAGATCGAGATGCACGGCGACGCCATCAGCAAGTCACTTATTGAGGAAAACCTGCCCAAGAAAAAGATTGCTCACGACATCTACCGCATGAAACATGTGCTGATCGATTACCTGAATGTGCTCTGGGCAACCAAGGACGTTGTCGATTCATTGCGGTACGGCGACGCTGATCTTATCACCAATGATGAGAAACTGCTCGGGAGAATCGGTATTCTTTCGGATAATATCGACCGGCATATCGAACTCTCCGAACAGATGTCCAATGTCCTCTCTTCGGGTCTTGAAGTGATGCAGAGCATCTATAACAACCAGCTCCAGAACCTGAATAACCGGTTTGCACTCGTTACTGCCTACCTGACGGTTCTCGGAACAGCGTTTCTGGTCCCGAACACCATCGCAACGATCGCAGGGAGCGGCGTTATGGGAGGAACGATGGGTGCGCAGTGGTGGTATGTCCCCCTGCTCGTCGCATCGACCGTGATCGCAACGCTGGTCTCCTTCCTCTGGGTCCTCCATGTCTGGGAGAAGAGGGAGGACAACTGAAGAGAAACTCAGGGTATCCCCTGCAGTCTTCTTTTTTTCCGATTCATTCCGGGTTAAAACCTTGTGCCGGTCCACAGCTGACAAAATCCCGGCTACCGCATCGGTGTCAAGAAAACCTGCCAGGAACAGGTATAGTTACCGGTTCAGTTCGCGCCCAAACCATGAAAACAGACATGATGCCTCCGGCCACAGGCACACATGATGAAAAAGTGACTCCATTTCCATATTAAATCGTTATAAAAAGTATTTTTGTAAGGGCTGCCCGCCTCAAGGCTTCTCCGAGGATTGAGCGGGTCATCAGAACCATGAAATCGAGAAGTATATGCGACTTCGAGGCACTGCGGTGCAGTGCGGTGGCCGAAAGGGTGCCCCTCATGGGGCGGGTCAATTACCGGGAGCATTTTGGAAAACACGGAACTGCCCCGCCGTGCCCCTGAGGGGCCCTGAAGCGGGGAGACCTCATATCTGCGATTTACAGGGTTCTGGTGCACATCCTTCGTTCATGACGGTTTTTACAGAGCACAATAAATGAAGGGTAAAGTGTTATTTTAACCCCCTTGTTCAAGACGGATTTACGAGGGAAAATAAGAAAAATTGCATACCAAAAATGGAAAGCGAAAAAGTGCATCTGCCGATGATCGAAAACGCTGACGCTCCAGGGGCTTCGCCCCACCGCTATGGCGCCCCGGTTGCGATAGTTCTGTATTACCTAAACCCTGATTTTGGGAATACAGAGGAATCACATGCGCCCCCGCCCCCAATGGGGGCATGGCTGGCGCAAGGGGGGATCCTGTTAGAGCGAGAAGTTAGGGGCTAATTTGATACTTTACCCTAAATGAAATACAGATATCTCTTAGTTTTCGAACATATGATGCATTCGTGTCAAGGGCGTTCATGAAAGTCTGAGGGAAATCAGAGGGGCAACCCAGATCAAAACCTTATCCGTGAGAGATTGTACTCTGGCCATGACAATACCAATGTAATTATATAGAGTGTAATGGGTAATATTTTAAAAAAAAAGAGGTATGTGACCATGAAAGCAGATGATGCAAAGAAGATTATATCCGATGCTATAAACAAAGAGGTCGAGGCATACACGTTTTACCGTGGTATTGCCGACAAGGTGAAGGACAAGGCATTAAAAGACCTGTTCGCAGAACTTGCCGGAGAAGAGAAGAAACACCGCGAGTTCCTGCAGGGGATGCTTACGAAGGATGTATCGAAGATGAAATTTGACGCATCCCATGACTACAAGGTTGCAGATGCGCTCCCCGCTCCGGCCCTGAGCGTCAGCATGAAACCCATCGAGGGCATCGTTGTCGCTATCAAGAAGGAACTGGAAGCCATGCAGATGTACTCCCAGCTCGCAAAACTGGCAACAGATAATGAGACCCAGCTGCTCTTTTCCCAGCTGGCAAACATGGAACGGGGCCACAAGGCACGGCTCGAGGACATCTACACCAACATGGCCTTCCCTGAGGTCTGGTAACAAAATACCAGCGATGATGGATGCCTTTGGCGTCCATCCTTTTTTCCCTGAACCTGCACCAGGCACGGTTCATACTGCTCTGCTAAAAAGAACTGTGACGGTTTTGGAAAAGCACGTGTTCCGCAAGGATCCTCATTCCGATCAGGATAAGAATCAGCCCGCCAAGGATCTCCACCTTAGTTACCCAGGAGATCCTCTGGTTGTTCGCCGAGCATGACACCGGCAAACGAGATTGCACCACAGACAATCCCGATGATGAAGGCCAGGAAGAGGACGGGCGTCTGCAGTATGCCGAAAATGAGGCGGCCGACAGCAAGGGAATCGATGCTGGTAGCAAGGGAGAGCGCCGCGAGGGGGATAAGCCGCAGCATGTCGGTTCGATGTGCCATCACCTCTTCCCCCTGCATGCCCTCCCTCACCATCCTCCCGCCGACAACCAGGAGCAGGACAAAAGCTATCCGGTGATCGTAGCGGATATGAAGCGACGACAGAGGTCCCGGCCACCCGGCCTGCTACCGTCATTCCTGCCGGGAACCCGCCAAAAAAAGAGGGCTGTGATGAGAGCGGCCAGGGAAAGCCTCGACTCTGTTGTGCTCCCGATGACAAGCGAAACAGCAAAAGAATCCATCGAGAGTCCGAAACTGGTCAGGATTGGAGTCAGGAGATCCATGTATGGTGAGTTCGTGGGTAACGGGAACGGATAAGGTCACACTTCAGCGGATTACCCGCTGAACAGACGGGGATCACCTTTTGCAATGCCCAGAGCTTCAATGGCGCTCGTCTCCTTGTCCTTGATCTCAAGCATGATATCGAAATCAGCAGGCTGTGTTGTTGCAAGGAACTGCCGGAAGTTGTCTGCAACAATATGCTCTGCATGTGCGCCCGCCCGTTTTTCTGGTTCCTGCGAGCTGTAATCGACCATCGGGATACCATCAGCTGTCTTCCAGGTCTGCCGGACCGGCCCGAGCAGGTCTGCAAACACCTCCCCGTTATTCAGGAGGGAGTGGTGGAATGAGTCCATAATAACAGGTATACCGGTTTGTTCGTGAATAGCAAGGCAGTCGCTGATGGTGTACAGCCGTTCGTCATTCTCTATCACAAGCCGGCTTCTGATGGAAGGGTCAAGCAGATCATAGCGCCTGACAAACCGGTCAATGCCTGCTGTCTTATCACCATAGATGCCTCCCACGTGGATCTGGACTTTGGCCGAGCTGTCAAGCCCCAAGAGGTCAAGCACCTGTACCTGGTATACAAGGTCGGCGATACTGCGCCTGAGCACCCCCTCATCCGGTGTATTGAGAAGGACAAACTGGTCGGGGTGCATGGAGATCCGGAAGCCGTGTTTCCGGATATACGTACCGATCTCATCGAACTCCCCTGAAAAATACTCCCGCCATGGGAAGGTACAGACAGGGTGCGATGCAAAAGGCACCAGATCAGACGTTATCCTGAAGAAGAGCAGGTGGCTGTTTTCGTTGTATACAAGGATTTTTCCAAGGCAGGCAAGGTTAGCTGTTACCGTATCCCGCAGCCGGTCATCCGTATAGGATGAAAGCCGGAACGTACGGGAAGGTGAACAGCCAACCGAGCGGTTAATACAGGGATAACCGATGCGCATGAAGGGTCTCTCCCGGTTTGCAATTTTCCCTCACTCTGGTTATACCGTATAACAGCGCCCCACCATGAGAACCTGTCTGCAGGGAAGGAAAAGGGACAGTCATGAATTCTCAAAAACCAGCGATGCTGAATTCATACAGTACCGTTTACCGGTAGGAAGGGGGCCGTCATCGAAGACATGCCCCAGGTGCGCACCACACCGTGCACACAATACTTCGGTCCGGCTCAGACCACCTGACCTGTCAGGCACTAATTCTATATTAAGCCCGGAAACCGGTGCAGAAAAACTCGGCCACCCGGTTCCGGAATCAAACTTGGTGACAGCATCAAAGAGATCCGTGCCGCAGCAGACACACCGGTAGATACCGGGCTCTTTCGTTGCATGATATTTACCCGAAAATGCATATTCTGTTCCTTTCTTCCGGGCTACGTCAAACTGCTCCGGGGTCAGCTGTGCTCTCCATTCATCGTCGGTTTTGGTAACGGGATCAACATCCTCAACGGTATTTGTCCGTGCATTCAGGATCGGGATGCGGGAACCTTTCGGTTTTTCCAGGCCGGGTAGTATCATAGACGATATAAAGAGTGGTGGGGGTGTCGGAACAAAGAGTTTGTGTTCGTGCCAAACCGGGAAACCGGCACATATCAGAGCCCGAAGAAGCCCAGTACCCGGCTTTTTGTATCCCGGTGGAATATTTTTGCGCCTTCCCGGATATCGCGGACATCTTCCACCGTATAAAGGACAGCGGGATATTCCTTTGAGAGTATGCCCATGAGACGTGCAAGTTCAGGCCGTGGGACAATCATGAAAACAATCGTGACGGTATTTGAAAAACTGCCGGAGCCTTCCATTCTGGTCATGCCATAGCCAAGCCCGGCGAGATATGCGACAAGCGGCTGGGGATCTTCCGGAGTGATCAGCCGGACAATCACATGCCCCAGAGAGATCATCTTCTCCAGCTCCATGCCGAGGAGTGTGCCAATCCCGTAACCGGCGAGATACGCAAACAGATTCCAGTAATCGGAGAGATTCGTGAGCACGAGCCCGGTAGAAAGGAGCCAGATACCCGTTTTTGCAATGCCGATACAGGCAGCCAGGTTGGCATGCCCCCGCGCAATATAGATTGTCCTGATGGTCTCGAGGCTTGTTTCAACGATCCGGGCGATAAGGATAAGCAGGGGTATTGCTACAGCGATCCCGAGGATTCCAGCGCTGATAGTATGCCACTTCCAACCAGAATAATCGTACCGGGATATTGAATACCTTGCTAATTGATCCGGATACCGGCCCGCATGAGAACACTGCAGGAAAACCGGCATGTTTATCTTTTCCAAAAATAACCGTCAGAAAAGGAATACTTCACCATGACCTTTGTATGCCAGTGCTGCGGTGACTGCTGCAGCACCATGGGGGAGATCATCAGTATACAGGAGCAGATTGGTACCTACATATTCCGGATAGGGTACATTGACGGCGAGGAACGTATCGTTACCGTGGATTCGGATAAAAGGGAACTCTTCTGCGATCAGCAGCAGGAGGATAAAAAAACCATTGCCTGCCCCTTCCTCAGGCAACGGGCCCATATACCTATCTGTACAGTGCACGCCAGCCGGCCTGAACTTTGCAGGAATTATCTCTGTTCCCGTATCCTCATCCTCAATAAAGATGGGGAAAAAGCCGGCCGTGTGCCGCAGGGGACCCGCTCCTTCACCACGGAAGACAGGACACTTCTCGACCTCTGGAGCTGTACCCTCCGGGATACCCGGATTCCTGACGATGAATTGTGGGAGAAGAACGTAGAAGATGTCTTCACGCGGGCAGGATACCGGGTTATCCGGTAATAACGGGATTTTTACCATTTGTTTTCATACGCTCCCAGGAGCATGCAGGTGTGCCCCCGCCGCTGCAGTATACCCGCGATGCGACGAAACGAAGAAATTGAACGGGAAACCTGACTCAATACGATTGGAACATGAAGAACGGAAACGGGTGCTCTTCGGGGGGGGTTCATCCCCTTTGGGGATCCGACGGTTCCCGAAAGGAACCAGAAGATTGAGAAGATCCATCTGGTTCTTCGATTGAGAAGGGGGGTCTTCTGATAATTGAGGATATTTTAACCGGCACTGTCAGACACTCAACGCTGTTGCCCGAGGCACTGTACCAGTGCATTGCCAAATTCACGGGTTCCGGCAGTGCCTCCCATATCCCGGGTGGATATCCCGTTTTTGAGTACCCGCTGGACAGATGCCTCAATGGACGCGGCGCCTGAAGTATCCTTAAGATAATCCAGGAGCATGGACACGCTCCGTACCGCTGCAATCGGGTTTGCGATATTTTTCCCGGCAATATCGGGGGCACTCCCGTGGACCGGCTCAAAGAGGGCATACCGGTCACCGATATTTGCGCTGGGTACGAGACCCAGCCCCCCCACGAGATAGGCTGCGACATCGGAAAGGATGTCGCCGAACATGTTCGTTGTCACCACGACACTGTAATTCTCCGGGTGCTGGAGGAGATCGAGCGAGAGGGCGTCTATAAATTTGTCGTTGCAGGCGATACCTGCCGCCTTTGCCTCGGCAAGGCAGATGTCCCGGAAAAAGACGTCCGACTTGATGACGTTTGCCTTATGTCCTATAGTCAGCATTCCGTTCCTCTGCCGGGTGAGATCGATTGCCTTCCGGACGATCCGCTCAGTACCTTTCCTGCTGACAACGCGGAGTGTCGTCGCACGATCGGGGGTCAGCTCCTCGATTGCCGAGTAGAGCCCCTCGGTATTCTCGCGGACGATCATGATATCAAACCTGTCATTTTTAACCGGGCGAAGATTGGCATAGAGATCGAGGGCTTTCCGGATGCGAAGCACCACACTCTGGTAATCTTTCATCGGGGGCGTGGTGATCGCACCGAACAGGATTGCGTCTGCCGTTTTCAGTTCCGCAATATCCGGGTCCGTACAGGGACAGCCGGTCCGTTCCCACTCACCGTACCCGACATCGACATTGAAATACTCATATTCGGGGTGAAGCAGTTCCAGCACGCGGCGTGCAACCGGAATCACTTCATGGCCGATCCCGTCCCCTTCCACAATTGCAATCCGGGTCATTTTGCTCTCCAGCGGGAGACCAGTTCCCGTACCGCCTCATAGATTTTCACCGGACTCGCGCCCCAGTGGACCACGGCGCCGCTCTTTTGGTTCCATGAACTGATACCTTCCCGTTCTCCCCGGCAGCAGCGGGCAATGAAAGGCTCTTCCCGGACGCAGTCGAGAGGACAGATGTTGACGAGACGAAAATTCGTGCCATAACATTCGGTATAAAACTGGGATGCAGTCAGGCAGCCGGCAATCTGCTCACCGCCCTGCATGGCATCAGCATCCAGCGTCCTTTCAAATCCCGCTGCCCGGCACGGGTATACGTCAGCATGCACGTCCGTGATGTCCCTGATATGGTGGCAGAACTGCACGGACAGGTCCCCGAAGAGCCCCCCATCCTCAAGCTCGCGGATACAGGATGAGAGGCTGGGCCGGGGCGGGCTTGCGTCATACACGTGGATCTTCAGAAACCCTGAGAGGTCCGGGTCAAGGACGAAGGTCAGGTGCTCGTCATGACCGGTGAAGATGGTGCACCGGTATCCCGTATCGAGAGCCAGTTCCACGAGACTTGTGCGGTTGTGGAGATTCACCTTTTCCGGGTAGTGGTACACCTCGTTCTCGTGCGCAAGGACCCGGGATGAGAGGACGACCCGCATCATTCCCTTTCCGGCCGGGTCCAGCGTCACTTCCAGGACCTCGTGTCCACCGGGCGTGTCCCGAAGGAGCCAGCGGCTCAGGAAGTAGACCTTGTCATCGCAGGGCTTTGTGGACGCATGTCCCACGTTCTTGCAGTGCTCGGGAAAGATCATCGGTGTGCCCTCCAGTAGTTCACCAGGCCGCCCGCTGCAAGGATCTCCCGCATACGAGGGGAGAGCGGCCGGATGGAGTACTGGCTGCCACCGGCCTCTACCCGGCCGGCGGCCAGATCGAACTGCACAGTCTGTCCTTCGATGCAGGGGAGGCTGCACTCAATGGCAGGGAGCCCTACATTGATGGCATTCCGGAAGAAGATCCGGGCAAAACCCGGTGCAATTACTGCGGCAACCCCGGCTTCTCTGAGGGCGATTGCTGCCTGTTCCCGCGAAGATCCGCAACCGAAGTTCTTGCCTGCCACGATGATTGCGCCATTCAGGCGCCCGGCAAGAGCGGGATCGAGGTCCTCAAAGACATGCGAGACCCAGATGCTGTGGTCCTTTGTCCGGAGATACCGCCCGGCAATGACCAGGTCGGTGTCGATATCGGATCCGAGACATACCGCATGACCAGCGCCCCGCATTTAGTCCGCCTCCGGTTCCGTGATCTCCCCGGTAAGAGCACTTGTGGCCGCTGTTGCGACCGATGAGAGGTAGATTTCCCCGCCAACGCCCATGCGATTCCTGAAATTCCGGTTTGCCGTCGAGAGACAGACTTCCCCTTCACCCAGCACTCCCATGTGGGCACCAAGACAGGGACCGCAGCCGGGTGTTCCGATCGTGCAACCCGCTGCGACAAGGTCGGCAAGCACACCGGTCCGGATCGCTTCTTCAAGAACTGCCCGGGATGCAGGGACAACGATCGTCCGCACTGCAACTTTTTTGCCTCTGACGATCTTCGCACAACGGGCAAGGTCTGAGTACCTCCCGTTCGTGCAGGTGCCGATAAATACCTGATCAAGGGACAGGCCGGCAAGGTCCTGTACAGGTTTTACCGTGTCCACCCGTGGTGAGACTGCAACCAGCGGGACGATATCGGAAAGGTCAAACTCCAGTTCCCGGGTGTACGTGCAGGGTTCCGGCACCTGCGGCCGGACCTTCTGCCCTGCTGCGGCAAGATAGCGCAGGGTTATGCTGTCAGCATAAAACATGCCGGTCTTTGCACCGGTCTCCACCGACAGGTTGCAGAGCGTAAGCCGGTCATCCATCTGAAGAGTCGCCGCTCCGTCCCCGATAAACTCAAGAGCACAGTAGGTGCCGCCGTCCATCCCGAGCCGGCTCACATAGGAGAGCGCGAGGTCTTTTGCCTCAGCCCCTCCTCCAAGGGACCCGGAGAGATGGATCCCGATCGAGTCCGGCACCCTAAACCACGTCTCACCGGTCAGCCAGATCGCCGCCATATCCGTTGCACCGACACCGGTAGCAAACGCCCCGAACGCCCCGGGGGTACAGCTGTGCGAGTCTGCTCCTACCACCACTTCACCGGGAAGGACGATACCTTCACTCATCAGCTGGTGGCAGATCCCGCCGCCGATATCGGAAAAGTGCAGGAACGACCCGCAGGCAAACCCACGGAGTTCGTGCTGGAGGGTGGCAGTGGTCGAGTTGTTCGCTGGAACAATGTGATCGAAGAGAACGTAGAGTTGCGGGAGGTCACTGAGCCGTTCCGCACCCATCTGTTTCCAGGTTTCGAGCGTCAGCACACCGGTACCGTCATGAACGTAGGCCCGATCAACCTTCCGGTCCACATATTCCCCGGCCGATGCGCCGAGAATCCGTTCAGCGAGCGTACTCATGAGGGAGACTCCTTTGCCTTGCGAATCAGTTTCTTCAGGACCTCCGGTGTGATGTTGCATTTGTGTTCGGAATGGTCCTTGACGAGATCGAGCACCCGGCAGATCTGCTTTTCCGACAACTCGCAGCCCAGGGATGCAACAACGTGTTCGAGTGCTTTTTTCCCGGTATGCTTCCCAAGGATGAAGTGCCGCTCACCGCCCACCATCTCCGGCGTGAAATATTCATATGCTGCCGGGTCGTCAAGGATGGCCGCTATGTGGATACCGCTCTCGTGCGAGAACGCAAGTTCTCCCGTCACCGGCTTGTTTCGCGGCAGTGTGATACCGGAATATTTCTCCACCATGTGCGAGAGTTCTGTCAGGTATGACAGATCGTAGCGGTCGATTCCCTTCTTCATCCGCAGGGCAACAAGGAGTTCCTCGAGGGATGCGTTCCCGGCCCGTTCTCCGATGCCATTCACGGTAGTATGGAGCTGGAATGCCCCGGCTTCGGCCGCAGTGATGGTATTTGCCACCGCACATCCCAGGTCATTATGACAGTGGGCGCAGAACGGGCGGTCAACGGAGGAGACAAGTTCGGTCATGATCCGCTGCATCTCGGAGGGAATGAGACAGCCCACGGTATCGGCAAAACTCAAAAGGACTGCGCCATGGTCTGCTGCCCGCTGGTACACTTCCTTCAGGAACGGGAGATCGGTGCGGGATGCGTCCTCTGCAGCAAACCTGACCTGTACACCCTGGTCGCGGGCATAATCGATCATTGTTAAGGAATCCTCGAGCACCTGTTCCCGGGGTTTTTTGAACTTGAGCCGGACATGGAGCTCAGATGTGGGAATAAAGATGCTCACCATGTCGACATCGCAATCAATGGCAGTCTGGATATCTCCTTCCCGGGCCCTCGAGAACCCGCAGATACGGGCGTCAAGGCCCAGGTTAGCAATCGTTTTCACGCATTCTTTCTCACCCGCCGATACTGCCGGGAACCCGGCCTCGTTCACCTCGATCCCGATCGTGTCGAGCTTGGTGGCGATCCCGATTTTCTCCTGGCAGGAGAACGAAACGCCCGGCGTCTGCTCCCCGTCCCGTAAGGTCACATCACAGATCTCAATAGGCAATGGTTTCATGGCTGCTTCCCTTTGGACATACTCCTTCCGTCACAAGCGTCCGCGGCCTGTCCGTAACCACGAGCTCGCGTTCCAGTGTCGTTTCATCATCAGCCCGGCAGACCACCGGGTCTGCCCACCTAAGGTACGGGAGAGGATCCCAGGCAGGCTGTCCGCCGGTCATTGCAGTGCAGTTGTTCTTCATCACGATGCAGAGAAGGGGGAGCCCCTTCTCGTACACGTCGATGAGGGCATTCAGGCCTGAATGGAGCAGGGCATAATCCCCTGTCAGGGCGACCTTTGTACTCCGTGCGGCAACGGCAATGCTCGCTCCCATCCCGTAACTTGCCACGCCCAGTTCGTACGGGCGGTTCATCGCCAGTATGGAACAGCCGGCATCGCAGATAACCGGTACAGAACGGTTTTTCAGGATGTTCAACATCAGAAGGAACGGGCATTTTTTACAAAATGTGCGGGAGAAGCCCCTGTCTTCCATCGATTGGGGGCGTTGCCGGGGAACCGGGGGGAGGACCCCGCGGTGATCGCGGACATACGTCCTCCCGCATTCCCGTATCTCCCGGATCCTCGCTGCCTGTTCCGGCACGGGGTTCACGGTCACGATCCGGGTCTTCCCGGGTGCCGGGCCGGCTCCCGCGGGCTCCCCGTCCCATCTGTTCAGTGAGGAGCCGGAAGACCACGGGAAGAGCGAACGGTAGAGTTCCTCTGCAGCGGTGACCCGCCCGTTCATGGTCCATGCCCGGTCTGCAAGCCTTCCTTTCCCGTCCCTGCGTGGCACCGGCTTTCCTGCTGCCTCGGCGTCCAGCACGGCAGGAGTAAGGCGGAGCACTGCAATGCGGGAGGACGCTTCCGAAGCCTCCAGTGCTGCTTCTACACCGGCATAACACCCCGATGAATCCGGTTCGATAACCGGCAGCTCCGCCAGTTCCCCGTAATACCGCGAGTCCTGGGCGGTCTGTGACCCTTTCGCCTCCGGGTCGTCGCCGGCGACAAGGACCACGCCTCCGATAAGACCCTGTGTCGTTGCCTGCAGGAGCGGGTCAGCGCAGGCATTCACGCCGACATGCTTGACAATGACCGCCGCTCTCCTGCCCATCAGGGAATCCCCCAGCGCATATTCAAGGGCGGTCTTCTCATTTACCACCAGTTCGGCGCCGGCAAGCGCACCAAGATCCGTGACCGGGAATCCCGGGACAGTATACCGGCGATCCGTGTATCTCCGGAGGGCATCGGCGATTGCCCCGGCCCCGTTCATTCGTCCCTCCCCGGCACGAGATCGCACCCGGTGCAGCTGGTGCACATCGTGAGTGCCTCGCGGGTATCGAGCCCTGCTTCTTCGAGAGCCTGCTCATGGAGGGTAAAGGCCGCATGAAGTCGTTCAGCGGTTGGACGGGCAAACCCGGTCAGCCCGGCACCGGGATTGAGAGGCCGGAGAACCGGGATAACACCCCGTGAGGTCAGCTTCCGGATACAGGTCTCCAGTTCGGCGTCTGTTTCCCCAAGACCGATAATTACGTTTGAGAAGACATGGTTCCTCCCGAAGAGCTCAACCGAGCGGTCGAGCACCTGCCAGAGCAGGTCGTAGTCCAGTTTCGGGCACATCTCTCTGAATAATGCCGGTGTTGCAGCTTCAAGATTAAACTTCACCTCACAGACCCCCAGTTCATTTAACAGATCGGGGGTCTTTTCTGTGGGATAGATTGAGACTCCCATGGGGAGATTGAAGAAAGCGAGGTGCTTCACTACTTCGAGGACGTAGGCTTCTTCCTCCCCGATGCTTTCCAGGACCCCGCTCGTAATCGAGATGGCGTGGATCCGGTCGCGCACCGACTCCACCATCTCCATGATCTCGCTGATGGATTTGCGCCTGCCGCAGATCGTCGGGACCGAACAGTACCTGCAGGTAAAGATGCAGCTGCCCGTGACGGTAATAAATGCCTGGTCAGGACAGTGGAAGCCGGGCTCCAGCAGCCTGCCGGGGATGAGGTCCCCCTCAAAATAGAGGTCGGCGGCACCGTTTCCCCGGTGAGCGATTTCAATGGGGCTCAGGGGATCCAGTGCCAGCCTGACACGATGACTCCCCATGGTAAAAAAAACGGCCCCCTGGCCCCCGGCTCCCGGACCCGCTGCTGACCGGGCGATAAACTGTTCTGCGGGTTCTCCGCTCAGGCTGACTGCCCCGGCTGACAGCAGCCGGGCTTTCAGGTCTTTCCACTGCATAGTTCCAGCGCCTCCTCGTACCGTGTAAAGAAGGGAATGGCGGCAACTGCCCCCACAATCCCCCGCCCGTCCATGATGATCCGGAGACGGGGATCATGGATCGATGCCGGCAGGCCGGCTTCAACCTCCCCCCGTTTGACCTGCCTGCCATATGCCAGAAGCGCTTCTGACGGAGAGAAACCGGAATAGACCGCCATCCCGGTCTTTTTCGAGAGGGTATATTTTTCAAGCAGCTGGTGGAACCGCAAGACAAGACCTTCCGGGTCATTGGTTGCGAACTCGGCCACCAGTGCCACGCAGTTCTTGGTCCGGTAGGGTACCGGGAAGAGCTGGACGATCGTATGCGACAGGTATACTGAGTGCTCATCCTCAACCGCCCGGGCAATATTGTGGACAAGCGTCCATGTTGCCCCCTCTTCAGGTGTATCCGTATCATCAACACCAATCAGAATCCGCTGCATCCGGGGAAGCCAGATGGTGGCTCCGGCCACTTTTCCCCCGCCGGCAGGATCGCTTTTACTCCGCAGCACACCCGCTGCATCAGACCGGCAGGCAGCTGCACCAACGCCACCGCCACCCATCCCGATATACGTGATGGCGATCTCTTTTTCATCAACGGTGCATGCGGAAATGCCAGCAGGGAACCGGGAACCCTCAAGAGCGAGGTCGACAGTCCCGGTCTTCAGGGTATATCGCATGGATGATCCAACGCACCGCACATCCATAACGATCGGGCTCTGTGCATAGTGGCGCTTCGACCACATGGCGCCGCCAACACAGTCGAAGAACTCGATTAAGTCCACCCGGCCACCGGTTTCATCCGCAACCGCGACAATCCGCGGGTAGTGGATGACGTAGGGATCAGAGATGTTCTCCATACAGGCCTGCAGCTTCGGTTCCCCGGTTTCCCCATATCACAGCACCCAGGGCCCCGATTCTCCCCTTGCCATTGTTCTGGTCAAGGAATTCAATTCCCAGCGCTTCTGCCTCGTGCTCAGCCTGCCCGCGGGTCAGGATCTCCGTCTTGACCTGCCGGGCAACAGGTGCATTGGAAAACTCCACAATTCCGTGATAAAAGGCGATACCGGTATCCCGGGAAAAGGTATTTTTTTCAACAAACAACCGGACAGACTCAAGCAGCACAGGGATCTTTTTCGGCCGTACCGCAAAATTCAGCGCTGAACTGACACAGTTGGTTGTCTTGTCCGGCACAGCCGGGTTGAGCTGGACGAGCCGCATATTCAGGAACTCGACGCCTTCGATCCGGCACGCTTCCACGCATTTTAAGGCCATTACCCATGTCGCGCCTTCGGTCTTCGTATCGGTATCATCGATACCCATACAGATCTTCTCGTAACGGGGGGTGATGATCCGGACATGGTTGGTACGAGCACCCCCCACTTTCAGATCTTCCTCAGACGGGTACTCGGTACGGATTACCCCCGGTGCCTGCGGGAGGCAGGCTGCAATCCCGACGCCGGCACCCGCGATCCCGGCCCAGGTCGTGATAACTTCATCACCGCTGACCTCAACTGCTTCCAGTGCCTGGCCCCCGATATCCCCGGCGGCTGAACCAAAATTCACCGGGTATTTTCCCAGACGGGCGTGGATGGTCATGGAGGAGCCTTCCACATCGCACCTTCTGACCGCACCACCCGCACGCTGCCGGTTCATGGCATCCCACTCGATAGTTCCCCGGACTCGGCACTGCTCAAGGATCTCGGCAGCCCCGGCCCGCTCATCCACCATAACCAGAAATTTCTGTGCAAAGAGCGGACCGAACCGCTGTTTTACTTCGTCAGGACTGAGGGTGATCATGTTATCGCCGAAAATTTCGTTAACAAAATAATCGGCAATAACCCTATTTATAGGGATCGATTCAACAGGAAATTTTCACAAAAAAAGTCAGAGGATTTTATGGAGCTCGATCTTATAGGGACCGAGCGTCCCGCCAAAGTTACCAGCGGAGATGAATTTCACGCCAGGCACCATTGCTGCTGCCCTGACACCGGCTGCCATCGCTGCTGCAACCGACTTCTCATCCACACCATCAATGACGATCTCGTACACTGCCTTGATACCCGCGGGGACCTTGCTGTCCGCAACTTTCTCGCGGAGCGTCGGGCAGTACTTCTCGTTGGTCGAGGCCACCATGAATTTGTACTTGTTGCTCCCGACCTTGGAACCACTCCCGACGATACCACCGGGGAAGCTGGTGATGACTCCCTTAACCTCGGCGATAGCGTCTGACGCTGCCTGTGCACCCATGAGAGCAGCCATCTGGTTCTCGCCCATGACAAAGAAGTTACCGCCGGCAACACCCTTGACGATGCCGAACTCTTCCTCACCAATATATTCACCGTTCATGATCGGGATGACCCAGCACTTGCGGCCACCAACTTCCTTCTGGTACTCGTAGCCGTCCCCGAAGAAATGGAGCTTGACCGGGATCTTTTCCTCGGCATTGGTGATGCCGTTGAAGACCGCCGTTGTCGGAGCTGTCAGAACGCACTCGGCAAGTCTCTCGACAACCTGCTCCTTGAGTTTCTTCTTGCTGGCACAGATCAGGATGGCAACACCGGGCCTCCCATCAGGGGTCTCGCTTGCCGGGACATATCCCTCGATACCTGCCTCGCACGGGCAGCCGATCGCTGAGGTTGCAAAGCCGGTTGCTTCGGTTGCTGCTTTCTTTGCCCATTTCCTGGTGACCGCAGTGATAATGATCCGGCAGACCCACGTAGGGAATGCCTCTGCGTACGTATTGTCAATTGTAACGCCATTGATTTCCATAGGTATACCTCCGGTACTACAAAGGTACCATGATAGTGGTTGAATAAATTTTCTAATTTGATTTGATCTCCGGACAGGGTTCTCAGAGCGCACCTGAAAAACCGTGAAAAAACGAAAAAAAATTAACTTAATTCAATTAATCAATCGATTTTAATTGTTAACTTTTCCGGGGAGTATTTAAAGAAACAGAAAAAAAATGCAGGTAAATCCACACGGATTGTCACTTAATTTCAGAACATTTATCTACATTCTTCTACCACCTTTTGATAGTCGATTTTAAGAATCGATCATAGCTGGTGCGTGAAAAACAAAATGGCATTTGCAGTGCACAAAGATCGAACATTGTACTGGCTGTAATAATTGTGTGGTTGCACTTCCTGTTGATATCCGCGATATATACTGAGTATATATCCGTTATACCACACAGTGGCAGAAGTGCAATAAGAAACAGCGTGAGGGTTAATTCATGGCATTGTTTCCCAAGTTTTCCAAGAAAAAAGATGGTGTTAACGTTGTAATGGAGCAGAAGCTTCTCCAGAGCGTCAACAACCTGATACTCAATGCAGAGACCTGCACGGGATGCGGCATATGCGTTGACGCTTGCCCCGAGGAGGCTATTGTCCTCGGGCTTGTCGGTGCATCGAGAAGGGGGGCGATCAATTACGCCGCCCCTATCGATATCGATGAAGTCAAGTGTTCATACTGTGGTGTCTGTGTCATCATGTGCCCGTTCAATGCATTGACACTGAAAGTGGATGGACAGGAGAGACTCCCGATCGTCGAGAAAGAAGGATTCCCGCAATACGATATGAAAGCGGAGATCGATGACGAGAAATGCATCAAGTGCACGATCTGTGAAGAGGTCTGCCCGCGTGATGCAATCGACCGCAATGTTCCGGCGTATGAAGGCACATACAAGGGACCGGTTGCCGGTGCAAAGGACCGCCAGACCGCGATCAAAACCAAGACGACATTCACCGTGGATAAGGAGAAATGCTCCCTCTGTGGTCTCTGCGGTGCACTCTGCCCCGCCATTGTCGTGAAGCACAAGAAATTCTCCGCTGAGACCGGCAAGGTCGAGGGCGATGTTATCTGGGACGAGACCAAGTGCGATGCCTGCAAGGTGTGTGTAGAGGCATGTCCCGAGGAGTGTATTGTTGTTGAGCGTGAGGTCGTTTCCGACAAGGTAGACGGCAAGGTCAGCATCAACAAGGACAACTGCTGCACCTGCACGTGGTGCTCGCGGAACTGCCCGACCGAGGCAATCACGGTCGAGAAGATTTTTGAGGGCGACATCGAGTTCCATGCAGAGAAATGCCCCGGCGGCTGTTCCACCTGTGCAGATATCTGCCCCGCCAATGCAATCTACCTCCCGTCTGCGATCCCCGCAGCTGATATGAAGCTGGACAGCAGGGAAGCGACGATTGCCGTCAACAAGGATTACTGTATTCTCTGCGGTGCCTGTGTCAACGCCTGTCCCGGTGAAGACATCATCGTCATGCAGAGAACCGGTGTCCGCATGAAGGGGACCGAGACGGACCTCTTCAAGAAGATTAAGGAGAAACTCTTCACCAGGAGGACCTCGAAAGTGAAAGAGGAGATCTCCGGCCAGGTCAACCTCAAAGTAATGGAGAAAGCGTGAGTACCATGGCACGAACAAAAGGCTACCCAGAAGCGCTGGAGAAGAAACTCCACGACCAGAGATACACCCGTGAAGACTCAAACCCGGAGTTCACGAAGAACGTAAAGGCTATCCCCCGCACCAGCGCCCACATGTGCTACCAGTGCGGCACCTGCACCGGCTCCTGCCCGTCTGCACCCCGCAGCTCCTACCGGATCCGTAATTTCATGAG
>Ga0105103_10000339_pt1 | contig 26382 bp, 22 predicted proteins | sample PPLLaktember2015_2_FD_79107 | JGI IMG/M metagenome (GOLD analysis project Ga0105103, IMG submission 79107) | Freshwater sediment microbial communities from Prairie Pothole Lake near Jamestown, North Dakota, USA - PPLs Lake P7 Core (6) Depth... | ecosystem: Environmental > Aquatic > Freshwater >...
GCCGAGATTGTGGGACGATTGCACAGCTTGAGGTGCAACAGCGATGGAGGAAAGAGGGGCAGGTTGTCTACTTCAGGATGGATAAAGTTTGGGAAGAAATGATCTGCGCTAAGTGTAAATCAAACCGGTTTCAACGGAACAACAAGGTCTTTCACGACAATCGACGAACTGCTGTCCGCAATATGGTGAGAACAGGAACGCCTGAAGGTGTGGCTATGAGAATATCAGGTCATAAGACCAGAACAATTTTCGAGAGGTACAATATAATCAACGAGGAAGATCAGCGGGCAGCCTTTGAGCGGTTATCCAATGCCCATGAAGCAGCTTCTGAAAAACTGCGTGATTTTGAGAATGGGCACAATTTGGGCACAATTGCCTTGGTGAAGTGATGTTGTCAACAATCCTACCATTTTATAATGCGCTGAATATCTTACAGAAGATTTGGCGCGCCCAGCAGGAATCGAACCCGCAACCTTTGGATCCGAAGTCCAACGCTCTATCCAGTTGAGCTATAGGCGCGCAGTATTAAGTTCTCAATAATACCATATCTGCTGAGGAAAGGCACCTGGTCTTTTAAGGTGATACCCCGCGTTGGCTCAGGCCGGATATGATTCAGTTTTCACGTGTTTGATTTTTAATCACCACAGTAGAAGCAATAATATCATGGAGCGCTTGTTTTTTGGCTGTAAAGGCTGCCATGATATAGCCGATGCTTAATATTATACCCGAAATAATCTTGGCAAAATATCTTCCCGTTGCCCTTCCAAATGATATACGATTGCCTGAGAGGTTCGTGACGGAAATGCCGAGCACTATTTTGCCTATTGTTGCCTGCCTCGGCGAGCTTTCCATCAATGCGTAATAGAGCCAACCTGCAAAAAATAAGGGTATATCCAGGATTTTTGCAGAACCGGCGATCTTTCCAACAAAAAATCCGAGGATAACACCAGCAAGCAAGAATATCAGGGAATCAATAACAAGGGCTAAGAATCTAAGCCAAAAACCAGCATATTGCAGTTGCCGGGGTAGAGCTTCATAATATCCCATGTCTAATTCAGTGCCAGATGACGAATGCGGAGTCTGCCCCTCCTGTTTATGTTTGAGGTCTTCATAATTGTCTTCCAACTGGGTATTTTCTCCTTCAATACATTATCGTATTTTTACGACACCAAGCTTCTGGCCTCGCAGTAATTGAGATGTTATAACACTTTTTTTCGTCAATTGTTGATGACTATTAAGATTTTGCAAACCAGGTTGAGAGAATACAAGCCTTATTGTATGTTTTTATTGATACCCTTCACATGTTTTGATACAATCAACAAAAGCTGTGGGGTCCGTAGACAGATTCCCACGGGTAAGCCAGTGGCGCCGCGTCTCTAACCCTGTTAGATTTTGGTTTGCAAAGCCTGTCAGTCAGTAGTATTCTGGCAATACCTGTGTTTTGTCAGAACCTCAAAAAGGAGATGCTCTTGAATAAGAAAAGACGGACGGAGCGGGTTCACTATGGGTGGTATATTGTCGCAGCTTCCTTCATGATCCTATGTTTTAACGCAGGGGCGCGATACGCCTTTGGGGTCATGTTTAAGCCTATTATCAAGGAGTTCGGCTGGGGTCGCGGTGATGTTTCTTTGGTATTTTTCGTGAACATGGTGATCTTTGCTGTATCTTTACTCATCGTCGGTAAACTCTATGACCGTTATGGACCAAAATGGGTAGTCATCATATCGACTATCTTCATATCCACGGGATTCATGCTCACCTCTTTCATTCACTCCATCGGTCAGTTCTTTTTTTCCTATGGCGTTCTGGCTGCCTTTGGAATAGCAGGCACGGCGGTTCCCCTCATGGCCACGTTGACCAGCAAGTGGTTCGACAAATGGCGAGGTTTTGCGGTTAGTCTCTCCGTATCGGGAAATTCCATCGGTCAGTTCGCCCTTGTCCCCTTATTCAGTTTTTTTGCCTTGAATTATGGATGGAGGGCTTCCTATCTATACATTGGCATCATAATGCTTGTGGTCAATATCTTATTGGCCTTTTTTGTGATCAAGGGTGATCCGAGACACTTCGGGCTGAAGCCTTATGGTTTTGTGGAAGAGAAGGAAGGGGACGACGGGAGGCAGCCACCGGTTTCATCCGCAGGGAGTTCTATGGATATGGGGATCAAACAGGCTATGAGGACTTCTGCCTTCTGGTTCTTTGCCATTGTTATGTTCATCTGCGGTGGTGGGGATTACTTTGCCACCATTCACCTGATACCGCTTGCCACAGACTATGGGATTTCTCCTATGACGGCGGGCAACATGCTGGCTTTGTATGGACTCATGAGTCTGGCTGGTGTACTTATAGCAGGTCCTGTGGCTGATTTGATGGGAAGCAAGATTCCGATCATTCTCACGTTCGTGCTGAGGGTATTGCTTTTCGTAATGCTCATTCAATACAAGAACGAGGTGTCTTTCTATGTCTTTGCGTTCGCATTTGGCTTCACCCACCTGATCACAGCGCCGCTGACGCCTATCCTCATCGGAAGATTGTACGGTTTCACCTACCTGGGCATCCTTACCGGTTTTATCAACACGGTGCACTTCCTGGGCGCAGGTTTCTGGCCTTACCTGGCAGGCGTAATCTTCGACAAAACGGGCAGTTATCAGTTGGCCTTTATCCTGTCTGCTATTATGGCATTTACAGCAGTTATTGCTATGCTCCTGGTGAAAGAACGCCGGTACTTTGCGATGGCAGTCGTTGCCAGGGAGGATCAGAAATAAATCCTTTTTAGACGTTGAATCCTGCCACAGCCTTCTCAAGGCTTACCGATAATTCAGCCAGCTCAAGAGATGCTCTGGTAATACCTTCTGAATTTCCCGAAGTTTCTTTGGAGACTGTGGCGATTGTCTCTATATCTTTACTAATCTGTTCAGATGTTGAGGCCATCTCTTCAGAAGCTGATGCAATTTGCTGGACCATAACGTGGAGTTGATCAACGCTTCCGACTATGTTTCGTAATACATCTCCTGCTTGTGTCGAGAGTTCCACACCTGCCGTTACTTCTCGCGTGATGGTTTCCATGGAAGCCACAACTTCATGGACTTCCTTCTGCATTGACGTTATCATGGAGCTTATCTCAGAAGTAGAATTACTGGTTCTTACGGCAAGCTTTTTTACTTCATCCGCCACAACAGCAAAGCCTCTTCCTGCCTCCCCCGCCCTGGCAGCCTCTATTGCTGCATTCAGGGCAAGCAGATTGGTTTGATCGGCAATATCATTAATCACGCCAATGATGTGGCCTATCTGATTGGAACGATCACCCAGCGATCTTATTAATTGAGCTGAGGCCTCGATTGTTTCTGATATAGCCTTGACCTTGTGTACTGAACTATCCACAACTTTTTCTCCGTTTCTTGCAAGTTTTGCAGTCTCTGTTGAAGATATTTCAATGCTCGAAGTATTTTTTGCAACATCTAAAATAGTCTGAGACATCTCTTCTGAGGCACTTGCCACCTGCAATGCCCTGCCTGCCTGTTCGCCGGCACCTTTCGACATTAGCTCAGAATTGGCATTCAGTTCGTGGCTCGCCGACGCCATATTTGTCGCGGCAGCCTTTACTTCCCCGATAATACGCTGAAGATTCTCGAGCATGTTTTGCATGGCGCCAAGAAGTTGCCCTGTTTCATCTGCTCTCATGGTTTCAATTCGCGCAGTAAGATCTCCTTCCGCAATTTTGTGAGCAATGGAAGCTCCATAATTAAGTGGTTTTGTAATACTTTTGGCGAGACCTGTAGTAAGAAATACTGCAAAAGCAAAAACGACGGCGCCCATTATCAAGAGAAATAGCCGGGCTCTTATATACGTTGCCTGAGCATCCTTTGCGCCTAATGCGGTTTGATCCTGTTGGTAGCGTACCAGATCATTGCATGCATTACCCAACATATTGCTTATTTGCATTGTACCTGTAATGGTTGTGATGGCACTCTGTGTATTGCCTGAAACCGCTGTTTCGATTGCCCGATCGTTTGCGCCTTTTGATATTTCAGCGTTCTGTTTGAGTTCCTGAATGATTTCTTTGCCTTTTACAGAAGTTTCTAATTTTTCAAGGGTTGCCATTGATGCCTGATAGGCTGCACGTGCGGTTTCTATTTTCTGCCGCTCTGTTTTTGTTGTTGCCTCATCGTTAGACAGCACGATTGTGAACACGCTCTTATCAATAGCGTTCATTGCATTCTGTATGGCGTAAGCATGCTCAATTTTCGTGTTGTTAACCTTGATGATCTGCTCAATTTTGCTGTTCATACCGCTTAAGCTCCAGATGCCTGTCGCAGTGAGGATAATCATTAAGGCAAGAATGACACCAAAACCAACCGCAAGCCTTTTACTAATAGTAAGATTTGAAAATCTTCCGATTGATTTCACCGCTCCAATTACGTTCAATTTCATGTTCACTCCTCATCGGGAATCTTTTCAGGAATCCGATCTGTTTTTTGTTTACCAGTTTTATCGCGATAGAATATGATTTTCTTAAAACATTTTTGAGTACTGAGGATTTCGAAATAACTTCAAAAACATCGATTTATCGAAATAATGAAATATCCTTGTGGAAAAGCACTTAAGAAGGGTTTCCGGTTATATACGATGAACGGTTGATGGTAATGGTAAAACTAGAGGATTTCCCTGCTGAGTAAATTAATGGATTGAATAGTCTGCGGCTTGGTATGAAGCCATTGCCAGACTGCATCAAATTTCTTGAGATAAATCTGTGTTTCTGCTGGGATTTTTTCGTTCCATTTCTCTCCGTACCTGCCATAAGCCACCCTTGTTTTGCCTGAACCGCAGTTATAAGCAGAGGCAAGAAGCCTGCCCATTTCTTGTGGATCGTACGTGAGGTAGTCCGTTCTTCCGTTGTTCATAATTCGCATATCGGCATCAAAGAGGAGTAACGAGGCCTTTGCAGCGTTTCCATGATCTTCCATTCCTCTGGTGAAATCTTTCTCCAGTCCAGCCTGCGGGTAGAGGTCGACAATTCTCTTATAGGTTTTAGGAATGAACTGAAAGAGACCCCGAGCCCCAGCCTTGGATGCTGAAAAACGATACGCTTTTTGTTTATTTGTTCCAAGTATAACGAGTGTTTCGTGAATCAGTTTCTCTGTTGTGTGTTTTCCGCTTTCGAATTTAAGGGGATCAATGTGTTCTATAATTGCCAATGTAACAGATACGTCATCAGCCACAAATTTTTCACACAATGGCGTAGCGCCTTTTTTTATGAGGTCATTTTTTGCTAATCTTAAAACACCTCTCAGATATTCCAGGCCTGCCTCCCTGACTACTGGGATATCAAGGCTTTCAGAATAGGGGGTATAGATTACTTCCTTGAACGATATTCCATGGCGAACAGGCCTTTTTATTGCTAGCACTATGTGATGCTCTGGGGATGTAATCGTGAATTTTGTGTTCACTCCGTTCGATTTGCCTGGCTCCACAACAATACCTTCTGATGTACCACCGAGCTTTGGATGAACTTTGACTACTCTGATTTTTCTGGTTGCTATATCCTCTATTGCAAGAAGGATGGTGAATTCGCCCAGTTCTTGCCTCTTCCCTTTTTTGACTCGTATCGTCTGGAACCGACATTGCTTTTTTTCAAGAATCTCTCTTGCCTTGGCGATATCTTCAAAAATGTTAAATTTGATAATATTGTGAGATTCCGATGTTGGGGTAAATTCGATAGATTCTTCTATGTTGGTTTCTTCAAAATCTTTTTCGGCGGTTCCAGTGATAATAGCATGAGAAGCGAGAAAAGACAGGACTGTGCCAGAGATAACAAAATTGACCAGCAGAATCACCAATAGGGATACGAATCCTTTAAATCGTGTCATGAGCCCCCCGTTCTCATTTCGTCTTAATACAGGCAGATGTCAAAGGATAGTGTGTTGCACCAGACCTGATTGTTGTTTGGTAAAATTTATATCGAAGGGGTTCTACCTTTGTCAACAAGAAAAGAACAAAAAAAAGAAAATGAGAATATGTGTTGCCTATTCCAATCACACATCACGGACTTATTTACATCACAGCACATTGCCTTCTTGCACAAGGAAACTTCTATTTATATAATCTAACTGTTGATTTTATACTCAATTTTGCCTTATGCTATTCAAAAGGAGATTATGTGACGTTAAAGGAAGTGAAAGAGATACTTGATGCAGAAGTTTTTGTTGGTCATGATCAATTGGAAATGGAGGTAAAAACCGCATTTGGTGCTGATTTAATGAGTGACGTCCTGGCCTTTGCAAAATCGGGCAGTCTTTTGCTGACTGGCTTGACAAATCCTCAGATTGTCCGTACATCTGATGTTCTCGATATTGCTGCCATTATCATAGTTCGTGGAAAGCGTCCTTTACCGGAAACGATACAACTTGCCGAAGAACTACGAATCCCAATCCTGTCAACAAAATATATCCTTTTTGAAACCGCCGGTAGACTTTACACAAAAGGAATCGTTGGCTGTGTAGATAAGGTCGGCGAAAAACGTGATTTCTCATGAAACTGTGATCTGTGAGAAGTCTTTTCCCATAAAAGGAAGAACTTTTGAAAACGCCGGTCACATCTCCAGCAAAGTCAAATCCATGCTGCAAAAAATGCAACTCTCCAACGATGTGGTCAGGCGAGTGGCCATGGTTACGTATGAAGCAGAAATAAATATCTGCTCATATGCTGAACGTGGCAGGATTGTTCTCCGAGTAACGCCCAAATTTATAACCATCGAAGCAATAGATAGAGGTCAAGGCATAGAAGACATAGAATTAGCCATGAAGGAAGGCTATTCCACAGCTACAGATAAGATCCGGCAGATGGGTTTTGGGGCGGGTATGGGCCTAGCCAATATAAAACGCTATTCAGACACTTTTCGCATTTATTCAGAAATTGGCAAGGGCACCCATTTGAAAATGATTATACGTATCGTTTGATGTCATGACGATATACTGAGTTTATACTCAACCAGCCAAGCTTGAGACAGTTGGCCTTTCATCCAAGAAAAGAGAGTGACAAGTGATTTCAAGACGATTTTTCACCAAATGGCTTTTTGGTCTTCCTCTTCTTTCATTGTTGCCTTACCGGGTATCGGAGGTACGAGCTCAAACTATTCGGTCGGGAGTTGGTACGGCCGGAAAAACGATCGGTGAGTTTTTTACTGATGAGAGTCTTCATTATGAAATTTCTTTCATGTTTCTGAAAAAGGTTGCTGAAGCAAAGATGATTTTTAAACGGGCAGACCAAAAGGGCAGATATATTGCAACGCTTCAAGGCGAGACACTCGGAGTGGTCGGCTGGTTGTCTAAATATAGGACAGATACGTATCGCGCTGTAATGGAAGAGATTGATGGTGGCAAGCGTCTGAGATCCATCTCCTTCGAAGAGAAGGTCAAGATTGGCAAGAAAACCAGAACATATTCCCATGAATTTGATTACCAGAAAAGAGAATGGAACAAGCGTTCAACCAGGAGGGGCATAAGAACAAGGACAGCAAAGGTCGCTATTCCAGAAGGCAAAACTTATGATGATTTTCTGTGTGCTTCATATAACTTCCGATATGGTGTATACGGACAGCTTGAGAGGGGGAGAACATACATTATTCCTACGTTCCCGCGAAAAGGATCAAGTACTTATGAAGTGAAGATAGCCTCGAAAGAGGAAGAGGATCGCCAGAGGGTTACCGATAAAGTAGGAGAAAAAGCTGCTTTACTCTTGCAGCTTAAGCTTGACCCGGAGATTACCGATTCCAAGACGGGCCTCATTGAAGGCTGGCTCTCAAAGGACTATTATCCCGTGGAAGGAATCATTAAAGATGTTATCCTCTTTGGGGATGTCCACGGGAAACTGGTCAAAGGGACAACACGATAAAGGTATATCTTATCTACAGGTTATCACGCAGTAAGGTCGGTCGGTCTTTTTGCCTATTGTGAAATAATGTAATCAGCAAATAGATTATTGATATTAAAAGGCATTGCTACGCATTAGGGGATTGATAAAATCAAAGAATTAATTTTGTATTCATTTATCACAATACCAAACAACTAATAGATGATAATTCACATCGTTGACTATGTCATTAAACGAAATCTCTCTTTATAGTAAAAAGTGAGATAAATCATTGATAGCCTTGAGTTTGCGTTGATATAGTGATAACCAAAGGTATGCTGAAAAAAGGAAAGCCAAAGCAGGACAAAAAAGGCCAATATTTACGAAAGGATAGCCCTTTCAATATTCGTGATCTGATAATGAGGACACCCACGTGTTCATCGCCCAACAGATCGCCTCAATTACAAAACGAAGAAAAGCAAACAAAATCTGTAAAACAAGATACACCAACAAAGCCCTCTCTTGCAGAAATACTGAAAACAGGGAACGATAAATTAGCTGATATTATCCAGGAATTGGGTTCTTTCGATGTAAGCACAATACAGCGCCGATCTGATCCAAGAATAAAGGCTCTTACCGGACGTATCAACGCCATTATTGCTGAAATCGTTGGGCGCAATTCTGAAGAATATGACGATTATGTAATTTATTCCCTTGATTCATTGCCTATTACAATTGGTGGTTCATGGTATCCTTTACCTGAAGTTCAGGAAGGGTATCACAAGGGAATTCAAACGGCTGTCTCAAAACTCACTTTTCTTCTGACTATTCAAAGGCGCAAACTTGAAGCAATTACCACAGATAAGCCGAAACAGCATGTGGTGAAAGAGCCGTCTATTGATCAAGCCATTACAGGTAAAGAAAAGGTCTCTTTGGTAAACCTGAGAGGGAAAATCAAAAGCAGAGAAACAGTCTTTTTCAAGCAAGTCCAACCTGCGAATGGAAATGGTCAAACGTCACATTCCCATACGAATGAGACTGATTTAACAGTTAGTACTATAAAGAAAATCCATCAAGAAAACAATTCCAAACCTCTTCAAGCCGAGAGTAAGAGAATAACAGAGTACAATGTTGATAAAGAATCAGGCAAAGGAATACCTCGTGAGCCTAAGAATTTTGTTTTACTGGAGAATCTGGAAGAGAAACTGAAAAAACTTGAAGAAGAAATGACTGTTTGTGAGATACCTCAGGCTGAGCCTGTTGAGATAGGACAGGGCAAGTTGCTTGGAGGGCCCGACCATGAAGCAGCATCTCTTTCAACACTCATGTCAAAGCTCAATGATATTGTCTCAAGTGAGCCTGAATACAAAGAAGCATACACAAAAATGGTTCCTGATAATGTTGAAAACGTATTACCCTTGCTTGAAAATGAGATTAGCGCCTGTGTAGTAATTGATGGAGATGCAGCAGGTGAATCTTTTGCTGCAATGGCAGAACTTGAATCCTCAGGGTCAGAAAATGAAGAAATTCTGATCATTGATGGAGATGATCTTTTGTCTTCAGAGTCTAACTTTATTGAAGCGCTTGAAAAAGACGATGGGATGCAAGAGACTATCGAGTCTGCTGCAAGAAATAACTATGCAGACAATATCGCAGAAGGAAAGAAGAGGGTATCCCTTGAAGATCTTGAACAAAAGCTGAGGGAGTTTGAGCAAAAGGAGGAAGTAGAAAAGGAACTTCCGGAAGATTTTAAGAAAACTGAACGCGAAGAAGTTCTTCTTATTGAAGATACAAAAGGGTTATCCGACCAAATAATGCAAGAGCTTAGCCGGGATGCGTGCCCTGAGGAAGTTTGTGAGACACAATCTGGTGATGAAGCGGTATTGGTCATTGGCGGAGACGTTAATTCCAATAAACAAGCTCTCTTAATGAATGACGATCAGCAATCAGATGAAACGTATTACGGTGGGGTATCTCAGAACACACTCGGTGATCATGAAATAATGATAATTGGGTGTGACTCGGGACTCCCAGAAGATGTATCAGATGAACTGCATTCTGAAGAAGAACTATCTGCTAACGCGGAAATGCAATCTCTCACACCTGAAACAAGTGTTGTAGTATTAGAGGGTCGCGACGATCTTGCTGGTCAGTCTGATGCAGGCATGCCGATGATTATTGATCTCTTTTCCCGCGCTAATCCAAAGGATGTCTTTTTTGTTGGTAGAGATGAATATTCAAGAAAGGAAATCATTCTTGAAGATCTCGAAGAGAGGCTGGAAGGTTTTAGCTCACTGGAACCTGAACAGGAATATGTAAGTTTGATAAATCTCTATCAAGCTGAGGAAGTGGAAGCTCATCCAGAAGAAAGCGAAACAAACGAGAGAGCTGATGAACATGAGATTTCTGTAACTATGGTCCTGGCAATAGCTGACGTCCAAGACGATTTGGAAAACCAATGCAATATTGCCAAGTTGTTATCAGCTGGATTTGATCAGGAAGTTCGATGCATTGAAACTATTGTCGAAGATGAGACTCTCGAATTCTCTGAGGCTGTGACATGTGATCGAAACACAGTACTGGAGTTTGAATGCGGATTCTTACCAAATGATTGTGACGACACGTATTATCAGGTGGCAACCGATGAGTTGATGGAAAATGTTTTATTCAACGAACCAAATAAAGAGGTGATCGACCAAGATATTATTCAAGAAAAAGCGTTCGAAGAATGTGCAGACCGGACTTTACTTAAAGATATTGAAGCTTTGTCCGAAAATAATTACGAGGTACTTATTTCGGCGCCTGATGATATGAACGGTTTTGAACCGACGTTGAAAAAAACAAATGATGAGAAAAATTTTGAAATTGATTCTACAGAATTATCTCAGTTTAATCCAAGTAGCTTATATGATTCCGAAAATGAAAATCTGGGAGAGCTCAAAATTGCTAATAGAGATGCAATATTAGAAGAAACAGTTTTTGTTGTCAGGGGAGAAGAACTGACAAATCAAGCAATAGAGGACTTGCAAGAAGATAACAAGAAAACGCTCATGGAATTACCTGAACAAACTACTGATGATGCTTTTGAATTTAGTTTAGATGATGAAGGGTTGTTAACGATCAACGAGCGTGCAGCATTATTGGAAGAAACAACTAAATACCATCAAGAAGATTCTGCATCGCTTGAAGTCAACGAAGTGGAAGAGCAAGTATCCCTCCAGCCTGATATATATGAGGTACCTACGGAAGCAATATTGAAAAGTCTTGATTGCCAAGTGACTATTTCTCAGTCAGTTGAAGATTGGGCAAACAATTCTTTGATAATTGAAAACAATAACGAAATTCAAGAAAAATTTGAGATTGAAGAAATAACCTCAGCAGAAAGAAGAGAATTTGGTTTTCTTGAGACAGATGAAGTTTTTGATCCGTTTGCACAAGACTTACAGGAGCATGTTGCAACCATTGAGCTAACCAATGAGTTTGGGCCTAATGGTTGTTTAAGAAACAACTCCGGTGAAGATGAACTTTTATCCTGTGAGTTTTTTGAAAAAAACCTTACAGACTCCGAAGATGCTAATAGTAGAGAAAATAAGGTTGATGAATCTCTCAGAGACACAATTCTTCTTGAAGCCTTGGAGGAAATGCTGAACAACCTTGAGACAAGTACTCCGGAGCAGAACCATGTTTCCTCAGAAATGATTACCACTCAAAGCACTCCTTCACCAAAGGACGAAAAAAGCCTCGTTGTTGAATCCCAGGAGGAATCTCCCAAAAAGGCTGTATTGATCAAAACTACTGAAGAGCGATGTAACCCCTTTGCAATGACAGAGATTGAAAAGGAGAAATTAAACACAAAGATATTCCATGCTGATGACCTACAGACACAGATTGGTGAACTCAGATATAGGATCGACGATTTAAAAACCTTTGATGTTGACTCCATAGAACAGCGCTTTGATCCGAGAGTACGCGCGTTAGGCGATACTGTTAACAGTACCCTTGCAGATATTTTCGGACGGAATACGCCATCTTATTGGCAACATGCCCTTCCATCGCTGGATTCTCTCCCGGTTGTTGTAGGTGGCCCCAAACTCTCATCGGAAGAGCTCAGGGATGCATATAGGAGAAGGATCAACGACGCCATATCCAAGGTCAATACTACCATCAGCATATTGGAAGCAAAACTGGGCACCATTAAAGATAAGGGCTCTGGTGGTCAGGTTTTGTTTTTTACTCCAAAAACTTCCAAATATCCTGACATTCAATCATTACGTTGACCATACCTCTTATTTCACTTTATTTCACTCCAGACGGCAATAAATCTAAGAGTTTTACTTTTACCCTTTTACTTAGAAAATATTAATCTGCAAAATCTTCTGATATGTTTAATATTCTTAATCTTTCTTCCATAATAATTTTGATAGGTATGAAAAGAATTACCAGAATAAGATATTTTTTTGTGTTTTGTTTTTATTAGTTGATGCTTATTGTACAGTTAATGTCATTTCAGAATAAAAAGAGGTTTTTTAAACATGGATGGATTAAACTTGATTTGATTTTCATGCTCTATAGATGTTGTGTTAGTCGGGGTGAATACAAAGGTAAGGTCTTATAAAATTGCCACAAATGATTTACCAAAATTTTATTGGAAGTTATATTATTGAATAAAGTTTCGTGAATATATAAATTCTGATAAATAGAAAATGGATATGTAGGATATTAAATAAATTATTAAGGAGGAACTTATGAAGAAAATCGGTACTATTGTTTTTTTTGCAACTATTATTATTTTAGCGTGCACTGTTTCGAATTACGCTTTCACAGGGCCACAAAGGGATCAAATCTCAACACAGCGAGCAAAAACTGAAGTAGCCCAGTTGAGAATTCTCGATGATCCAAAAATAGATAATCGCATAGCAGAGTTGCAAAGAAGGATCGATGTTGGTAGTCAGAGAGGGCAGCTTACCTCCGATGAGGTAAATCGTCTTCAGACACAGTTGAACGGAATCAAAGAAAGAGTGGCCAAATACAGAAGGGATGGATTTCTAACGGGAGATGAGAGGGTAAAGCTCAATGAAAGGTTGACCATACTGGAAGAACGGGTCCGTGACGAGAGAAGCGATGATGAAATAGCTCGTCGGGATGCTTTCAATAGGAGATCTGATGAATTGCAGAGGAGAATTGATGCAGGAGTGAGAGCTGGACAGTTGACGCAGGATGAAGCTCAGCATCTCCAGGCAGCCCTGAACAGAATTAAAGACAGAGATACCCGTTACAGGGCAGATGGATTGCTGAGCAACGAGGAAAAAACTGCTCTCAATCAGATGCTCAGTTCGTTGGATGAGCGTATTCGTTATGAAAGAAACGACACCGATGTTGTCCATAGAGAGGCTTTTGAGAGACGTATTTCAGAGATTAAAAGAAAAATCGAAACAGGTATGAGGGCTGGTCAGCTAAATATTGATGAAACCTGCCGTTTGAATGCAATTCTCATAAGGATTAAGGAAAGAGATGCACAATACAGATCCGATGGAGTTCTGACAAGAGGGGAAAGGATAAGATTAAACCAAATGCTCGCCCACCTTGAGGAGCGGATATACGACGAAAAATGGGATGCCGACATAAATAACCCTATATTTCGATAAAAGTTATACAAAAACACTGGTCACAGATCTTGTCTTAAGCCTGTGGCCAGTGTTCAAAAATCCTGAAGAGTAATTATTCAAAAGATTTTTCTAAGCATAGTCTAAAAGATCACTTTATTTATTCTTGTTGTTCAACCTTTCTTTTGCAACATTATTTTTAAAGTGATATTATTCGGATGCCGAAAAACATTCATAGGATTTTTTTATGGAAAGAGACATTGAAACACTGCGTCATTCAATAATGAACAATCTTACCTATCACCTTGCCAAGGATATGTACTCAGCAACGTCACGTGACAAGTTCCAGGCAATCGCCCTATCAGTAAGGGAGCTTATTTCAGCAAAATGGATCAGGACGCAGCAGCGTTATTACGATGTTGATGCAAAAAGGGTCTATTACCTGTCCCTTGAGTTCCTTCTCGGAAGGCTTTTACAGAATTATGCACTTAACATAGGGCTTGCTGATGATTATGCCAAGTCTGTCAGTGCTCTTGGTATATCGTATGAAGATGCATCTGAGCTCGAGTGGGATGCAGGACTTGGTAATGGCGGCCTTGGAAGGCTTGCAGCGTGTTTTCTCGATTCCCTGGCAACTCTCCAGTACCCTGGTTATGGTTATGGAATTCGTTATGAGTATGGCATTTTTTTGCAAAGGATCAAAGATGGGTTTCAAGTTGAAACTCCTGATAACTGGTTACGCTATGGCAATCCATGGGAGTTCCCAAGGCCAGAACTCCTTTACCCTGTGCGCTTTGCTGGTAAGGTTGATGATACCACTAGCAAGGCGAAATTTAGTACGAATTGGATTGGTGGCGAGGAAGTCATGGCTATGGCCTATGATTACCCAGTTCCAGCATTTGAAAATGAAACGGTAAACACGCTACGTTTATGGGCAGCTAAATCAATCAGGGAATTTAATCTGGAGTTTTTTAACAGCGGTGACTACATGAAGGCCGTGGAAGAACGTTTCAGTAGCGAAAACATATCGAAAGTACTCTATCCAAGCGATCAGTATGTAGCCGGAAAAGAACTCAGGTTGAAACAGCAGTATTTCTTTGTAAGCGCAACATTAAAAGATATCATACGGAGATATAAAAAATTCCATCGACGATATGATGATTTTCCCAATAAGATTGCCATTCAACTGAATGATACCCACCCATCCGTGGCAATTGCGGAACTGATGAGGATTTTGGTAGATGAGGAGGGTATTGTATGGGATGATGCGTGGGCAATTACAACGAAAGTCTTTGGATACACAAATCACACCGTATTGCCGGAAGCACTTGAGGTATGGTCCGAAGGGCTTTTTGCTTACCTCCTTCCCCGTCACCTCCAGATTATTCATGAGATTGATAGGCGTTTTCTTGTTCAAGTAGCAACAAAATTTCCTGGCGAAGATGGGCGAAAGAATAGAATGGCCATCATAACAGGAGATAAGGAACGGACCGTTAACATGGCGCGACTTGCACTTATTGGAAGTCATGCTGTCAATGGTGTATCTGAACTGCATACGAATATTCTTAAGGAGAGGGTTTTTAAGGATTTTTATGAAATGATGCCCGAGAAGTTCAAGAATGTTACAAATGGGATTACACCAAGGCGTTGGCTTCAACAGGCGAACCCATTGCTCGCCGAGCTTATTACTGATGCTATTGGGGACGGATGGACACACGACCTCAATGAACTGAGAAAATTAGAACCTTTTGCAGAAGATGACGAATTTTGTCGCCAGTTCCGAAGGATTAAAGAGGCAAATAAGAAATCTTTATCCGATTATCTTTATAACGCCTATTGGCTATCTCTCGCCCCGGATCATCTTCTTGATTGCCAGACAAAGCGATTTCACGAGTATAAACGGCAGCTTCTCAACGTTTTTCATGTTATTACTCTTTATAACAGGATTAGAGATGGCAGGGTTGACAAAAACCTTGTGCCAAGGACAATCCTTTTCGCAGGCAAGGCTGCGCCGGGGTATTATCTCTGTAAACTAATTATTAAACTCATTCATAATGTTAGTAGTTTCGTTGACGCTGATTCGTTGACGAGTGAAAAATTAAATATAGTGTTTGTACCGAACTATGATGTGAGTCTGGCCCAACGAATAATGCCTGCAGCTGAATTGTCGGAACAGATTTCCACAGCTGGATATGAGGCATCAGGTACTGGAAACATGAAATTTACCCTCAACGGTGCTCTGACTATTGGCACCCTGGATGGAGCTAATGTCGAAATTAGAGAAGAAGTAGGGGAGGAAAATTTTTTCCTTTTTGGACTCACCGCAGAAGAGCTTGTAAGGATTCGTTCTACCTATGATCCGCGGAAATACTATGAGGAAAACAAGGAATTGAAAAAGGTAATAGATCAGATCCAGGGTGGGTATTTTTCGCCGGGATCCCCGCAGCTTTTTCATCCCATAACAGATTCATTGGTTCGATATGATCCATATTTCGTGTTAGCCGATTATGCCTCCTACATTCAATGCCAGGAGAAGGTAAACGAGATATATATGGATCGAAACACGTGGATTAAAATGGCTGTTCTTAATGTGGCACGGTCAGGGAAGTTTTCCAGCGACCGCGCTATTCGTCAGTATGCCGAAAACATCTGGGGAGTTTTGCCTGTTCCACCAAAAGAGATGGGGTAAACTATATTCATTTCTTTCTAGCAGCCACCAGATAGATTTCCGAACTGGCGCTCCGGGAAGCAACTGGTTTGAACACTGAGACTGTTCGGAACATGGTCGCCAGGTCTAATTTTATTGATTTAAAATCATCGGAAAAAAAGGACTTGAGGACGAAGTGGCCACCAGCCCTGAGGCTTTTTGCAACGACGTCCTTGACAGCATCGTAGAGCTCGCTCACGTTCCTGTTGTCTACTTCCCTAATTCCAGAGAGGTTGGGTGCAATATCACAGGTAATAACATTGAAGCCATCTCTTGCATAAAAGGCACGGAGTTCCATTATATCTATGCCACGAATATCTCCTTGAATAGTTACAATATTTTTCTGAGGAAGCTTAATAGTTGGGAGGATGTCAATCCCGACGACAATGCCCTCTGGACCCACAATTCCTGCAAGGATCTGGAGAAAACTCCCTGGTGCACAACCAAGATCCAGAACTCTATCAGCTTTTTTAATAAGCCTAAAACTTTCCTGGATTTCTTTGAGTTTGTAAGCGCTGCGAGCCCTATAGCCGTTATATTTGGCTTTTTGAAAATATTTATCTTGGAGTATGAACTTGCTCATAGGGGTTTACAATAAGACCTGGTTGATGTTCTTTTTTCTGTTCCAGGGCCTTTTTCACGAAAAACGAGAATATTTTATACGGTCCGTCCGGTTGATGTAATACTTCTATCAGACCCTTATAAGCGTTGAATTCTCCCAGAGCATGAAAGATGTAAGCATAGTCTTCAATAAGCCTTTTCATAAGAGGCAAATTTGGACTTAGTTTCCCATTTTTAATAAGGTTCTTAATCAATTCTTGTCTTTTTTCTTCCACCATATATGGTGGCAAAACGATTGTCGAAGGGCTTCCTATGTCATTAAATTGCTTTCTGTCGTCTTCAAGGACATCCCAGGTGACGGAAAATGGTTCAAAGATCTCACTGGAAAGGATGCGTTCTAGCGAAAGTGCTCCTGTATCATCAGGTATTACAAGGGCATAGATATCAAAGGGTTTTTGAACCGGGCCCCCAAGACGAGAGGATAGAGATTTCATTTGTTTGAGTTCTTCAATATACCGACCAGATAGACTTGATGCCTCTTCCATAAGGTAACTTGCGTACCGTGGAGATATTTCGACGATAGTAAAAGGCTTTAAAGAGCCCTTGAGGTATTCTGCAATAATGTGATTAAGGCCTTCACCATCGACAGGGACATTGCTTAACTCCAGAAGCCCATTAGAGAAGTGAAGGAGACCATGAATTAATACATAGGCATTTCTTTTTATTTCAAAAGCAACCATTGCCATACGGTTTCCATCACCATCATAATTAGAGATTAGGCCCCGATGCGTACGCTTTTCTTCAAATTTTTTGAGGACAGACTCACCCTCTACTTTAAATTCCTCTACCTTGACGCCGATTGTCTTGAGGAGAAAGAGAAGCTTCTTGATAGACTTCTGAACCTGCTTGTCGTGTTCTGAAGCATAAACTCTGTTCAAGAACTGACCGACTATTTCTGTTCGTTCTATTTTTAATTTCTCAAGTGCTTCTAGTTTGTTTTCTTTTAATAATTGAGAAAAAGCTTTAACATTATCCTCTAATTTTTTTTTATCATTAATAGTTGCTATGATTTCATTCATCTCATATCCCGCTCTTTGTTGACGTTTATTTTCTCCCAGTGATCTTAAAGCGTTCTACTACTTGGTTACTTTGTAGCCTGCAGCCTCAACCTTGTGTTCTATCTCCTCCTTCTTCACCTTGCCTTCATCATACTTTACAGCAGCACTTCCGATCTGTACCTCACTTCCCAAAATACCGGGTACACCACCAAGAGCTTTCTTGACGGCCATTACACAATGTTGACAACTCATCCCTTCAATAGCTATCTTCGTTTCTTTCATAAAGACCTCCTATGATAATTAATGAGATGGCTATTATACCACATTCTCTTTATTCTCTTTCTCACTTGTTGTTAAAAGCTGTTGAAGATTATTAGCTACTCTGTTCCTTCAGTCCAGAATGGTTTATCCAATTTTATAGCATAGTTCAATTCATTACTGTCAGGATTTACGAGTTTAAAATACAATTCCGGAGAAGAGTTCTTTGGAAGAAACACAACCCAACTCGCTAAGGTCCGTTCTTTTTTCGGCGAACTGCCAATCCGCCAGATGCTGTTATCGGGGCCGTTGTTCTTGTCCCCTGCAAGGGCATTGAAGTCGTCTACTGAAAAACGATCATGATAATTTACCAAGAGATACTGTAGCCGGTTTAGACGTAACAGACTGTTTTCGATATACCGTTCATTTTCTTTGAGAAGGTTTTGGTTTGTATAGTGGTTCGTCTGATAGAACAATCCATTTGCAGTAGTCTCAACTGCAAAATGACCACCAGGTCCAATCTGCACCAACGCAACTTTTGATTGATCAGCAACAATGAGGAAAAGAGGGCTGCTTCTCGCTAAGTGGGCTTTGTTTGCAAAGACAGCATCAACCGAGGAAAAGGATGTCAGAATTGTTTCGATGAGATCACTACTCCCGGTCAGTTTTCTTTTCAATGCAATTGTGTTGGCAGTTGCCGTAACGGTGGCAAGACCATGTTCATTGATCCCTGCAATAATTTTAGCGCTGATTTTTGCTTCAAGAGGGAACAGGCCCAGGTATCGGAAACCCTTTTTAGGAATCACAAGCTTCAGTTCGCCTTTTGTCTCTTGAGGCACATCCCAGGTCATGCCAACAAGTGTCCCACCATCTATTAATCTACCTCCGGTTGCTGCCCACAAAGAACATGCAAAGGCATACGGCGCCTGAAAGGAGAGGGCGAATAAACATACAATAATTATTGCTAGTTTCTTTCTCATTGCATGTAACATATATTTGATATTATACACTTGAAGGTATTGTTGGAAAAGAACATTTTGAATAAGATACGCAGGGACAGGAACATTTCGTTAAGGATTTGTAAGATAGCGAGCAGAAAGACAATTTCTTCATGTTCTTGCCAAGTAATGATTGACAAGGAAAAGATAAAAATGTTAAGAATATCACCTAATTTATTTAATGATTTTGGAGTCTTAATTGGCTGAAGCTCAACAGGAAAAAGATCTTAATACAAATGTTCAGCTGGATATGCTGCGCCACAGTACTTCACACGTCATGGCACAGGCGGTTCAGGATCTCTTTCCCGAGGCCAAGGTGGCTATTGGACCATCCATAGAGAATGGTTTTTACTATGATTTTGATTATGCACCAGGTTTTACGGAACAAGACCTTGCCAGGATAGAAGGCCGGATGAAAGAACTGGTGAAGATGGATTTACCGATTGTTCGGAAGATGGTAAGGAAGGAAGAGGCTGTCGAGATATTCCATAAGATGGGTGAAAACTTCAAGATTGAACTGGTTGAAGGTATTGAAGATTCTGAAGTTAGTCTTTACACTCAGGGCAATTTCACTGATCTTTGCAGAGGGCCACATCTTGCATCTACAGGGAAAATAGGTGCATTTAAACTTTTAAGTTTAGCAGGCGCTTACTGGAAGGGCGACGAGAAGAACAAGATGCTCACCAGAATTTACGGAACTGCCTTTCCTGATGAGACTGCTCTAAACGCTTATCTCCAGTTTCTCGAGGAGGTAAAGAAGAGAGACCACAGGAAGCTTGGGAAGGAGCTTGACCTCTTCAGCGTATCGGATGATGTCGGCGCTGGGCTTGTCATATACCATCCAAATGGAGCGCTTCTTCGCTATATCCTTGAAGATTTTGAAAGAAAAGAACACCTTAAAAGGGGCTACCAGTTTGTCGTCGGACCCCACATACTCAAGTTGGACATGTGGAAGAAGTCTGGTCATTTTGAGAACTACAGGGACAACATGTATTTCACAAAGATCGACGACGTAGATTATGGAATCAAGCCAATGAACTGTCTAGCTCATATCATGGTATACCGCTCCACAATAAGGAGTTACCGGGATCTTCCCTTACGATATTTTGAGCTTGGCACTGTTTGTCGCCATGAGAAGTCAGGTGTGCTCCATGGCCTTTTGAGGGTAAGGGAGTTTACACAGGATGATGCTCATATTTTCCTGAGACAGGACCAATTGCATGAAGAAATTCTGAATATCATTCAGTTTGTTCATGATGTAATGGGAATCTTCAATTTTGAATATGAGATGGAGATAAGCACGAGGCCGGAAAAATATATTGGAACCCTTGAGGATTGGAATAAGGCGGAGCAGGTGCTCAAAGATGTTCTTGTCAGCCAGGGCATTCAATTTGATATCAACGAGGGTGACGGTGCTTTCTACGGTCCAAAAATAGATGTGAAATTGAAGGACGCCATCGGGAGAAAATGGCAATGCGCTACCATACAATGTGATTTTGCCCTTCCTGAAAGATTTGACCTTACATACGTTGATAGCGACAGTAAGAGAAAAAGACCTGTTATGCTTCACAGAGTGATACTTGGAGCCATGGAGCGCTTTATTGGAATTCTGATCGAACACTATGGTGGACGTTTTCCTGTGTGGTTATCACCAACCCAGGTGATCATTATGAGTATTACCGACGAACAGGCGCTTTACGTGAAGTCTTTACAGTCAGCCATGATCGATGAAGGCCTCCGTGTTGAAGTTGATACGAGAAATGAGAAGTTAAGCCTGAAAATCAGGGAAGGTGTAATGAAAAAGGTACCGTACCTTTTGATTGCCGGCAAAAAGGAAATGGCAAGCGAAACAGTTTCTGTCAGGGTGAGAGATGGCGGGGAACTGAAAGATGTGACTATAAAGGATTTTATTGCGAGGGTAAAGGAAGAAAATCTTTTCAGGAGGTGAGCCCCATAGGAAAGGATATCGGTAAGGACATTAATATCAATGAAAAAATAAGGGTCAGGGAGGTACGACTTATTGGCGAAAGCGGGAGTCAGCTAGGTATTGTCCCAACTGTTGATGCCCTCAGGATGGCACGGGAGCAGGAGCTTGACCTGGTGGAAGTTTCTCCAAAGACAGCACCTCCTGTTTGTAAAATCATGGATTACGGCAAGTACAAGTACCAGCTTGCCAAGAAAGCGGCTGAGGCTAAGAAGAAACAGACTGTAATCCAGATCAAGGAAATGAAACTTGGCCTCAAGATCGATGAACATGATCTTGGATTTAAGATAAAGCACATCCGGGAATTCCTTGAGGATGGCGCAAAGGTAAAAGTAATAGTGATGTTCAAGGGCAGGGAAATGCTCCACGTTGATATGGGAAAAAAACTTGCCCAAAAGATTGCTGAATCAGTAAAAGATGTCGGAACACTTGAGCAAGATCAGAGATTCGATGGCAGAAATATTGTTATGATTTTTGCTCCACTATAAAGGAGGCGTTTATGCCGAAGTTAAAAACACACAGGGGTTTTGCGAAGAGAGTGAAAGTCACTGGTACAGGAAAACTAAAAAGAGCAAAGGCTTTTCATAGCCACCTCCTCTCCAGCAAGACGCCAAAAATGAAAAGACGGCTCTCGAAAGCAGACACAATCCATCCGTCTGATGCAAAAAGAATGAAATGTTTGATACCGTACTTATAAATGAATAGGGGTGAATAGAAATGCCAAGGGCAAAAAGAGGATTTAAAGCAAGGAGAAGAAGAAAAAAGATACTGAGTCTTGCCAGGGGAATGTATGATCGCAGGCGCAGTGCATTTAGCATAGCCAAAAGGACCGTTTTTAAAGCCCTTAAATATGCATTTGCAGGAAGAAAACAGAAAAAAAGAGATTTTCGTGCTTTATGGATAACGAGGATCAATGCTGCTTGCAGGTCTCACGGCATACCATACAGCAGGTTTATGAATGGGCTGACGATAGCCAACATAACGTTGAACAGGAAATCGCTCGCAGATATGGCGGTCAACGATCCTGCAGGATTTGAAAATATTGTTGTAAAAGTTAAAGAAGCAACATCCGCCCGACCCTCAGGTAACGCATAATTGAGACTGTAGTTCAGGGGCATTATTATCCCCAGGGCGAATCGATAGCTATTAGCATGCAACCAAGCCATGATGTTATTAAGGTGAAATGTGAACATCGACGAACTACGAAATAGAGTTGAGAGTGAAATATCTTCTCTAAAGACCTTTGAAGACCTGAAAAGGGTTAAAGCATCCCTTCTCGGCAGAAAAGGTCTTTTTTCTGAATATCTCGACGCCCTGAGACTTCTTGACAGGGAAGAAAAAAAGGTTTTTGGGAAGGAAATTAATTCATTGAAGGCGATTACTGAAGGTCGACTTCGGGAGTTGGAGTCTTTTTATATTGAAGATGAAAAAAGAAAGCAGGATGATTTATCCAGGATCGATATCACCATGCCGGGAAAGATTCCTGTGCTTGGAAAAAAGCATCCTATCACACAGACTTTTGAAGAAATAATAAGGATCTTTTCATCTTTGGGTTTTTCCGTTGCAGAAGGCCCTGACATTGAGCTTGAGTATTATAACTTCGAGGCCCTTAATATTCCTAAAGATCATCCTGCCAGGGACATGCAGGATACCTTTTATATCAAACCGGGCATCGTATTACGAACCCATACATCACCTGTTCAGATAAGGACTATGGAATCTCAGCTTCCGCCAGTTAAGATCATAGCCCCGGGATCAGTATATCGCTGTGATAATGATATTTCCCATACACCCATGTTCCATCAGGTTGAAGGCCTCATGGTGGATAAACGGGTTCGATTCTCAGATTTAAAAGGTATCTTGACTATATTTGTGCATGAAATATTCGGAGAAAACACTCCACTTCGATTCAGGCCAAGCTACTTTCCTTTCACGGAACCCTCAGCGGAAGTGGATATCGGATGTGTTATTTGTGACGGAGATGGATGCAGGGTCTGCAAGGAGACTGGGTGGCTTGAAATATTAGGTTCCGGTATGGTACATCCCCAGGTTTTGAGAATAGTCGGATACGACCCTGAAGAAGTGACAGGATTCGCTTTTGGAATGGGCGTTGAAAGAATAGCGATGTTAAAATTCGGTATCGATGACATTAGACAGTTTTATTACAATGACATCAGGTTCCTTTCTCAATTTTGAGGTGGTAGTCAGGTGAAAATTCCGTACGAATGGCTCAATGAATTTGTTGTCTTGGATATGGACCCTTACGAGCTTGCGTCAAGGCTTACTATGCGTGGTTTTGAGGTAGAAGCCATAGAGGAATACAAGCCCTCCCTCGATGGAGTATGTGTCGGCGAAGTTGTTACAATAGACCTTCATCCCAACGCCAAAAATTTAACAATCTGCAAAGTCAGAACAGAAAAAGAGGAGCTTCCCATCGTATGTGGGGCAAAGAATATCCAGGAAGGTGACAAAGTTCCCGTTGCCATTGTTGGCTCTACACTTACCGGTGGCTTCTCTATTGAAAAGAAGAACATCCGTGGGGTCGAATCTCTTGGTATGCTTTGTTCAGAGAAGGAACTTGGTCTTTCCGACGATCACAGTGGTATATTTATTTTGCCCAGGGAAATGAAACCAGGTACTAACCTTGAAGAAATGGCTGGTCTCCGGGATTTTGTTTTTGATATCAACGTCCCTCCTAATAGAGGTGACTGTTTGTCCGTATATGGAATAGCTCGTGAGGTAGGAAGTATTCTCAATCAACGGGCAAAACTGCCCATGTTTAAGTTGAGTGATACAATTGATGAAGAGGTTAAGAACCTCATATCTCTCGACATTAAAGATTTGGATGCATGCCCTCGATATGTGCTTCGCATGATAAACGATATATCTATGGTACAAGCCCCTTTCTGGATGAGACAGAGAATTCAGAAATGCGGAATGAGACCAATCAATGCAATTGTTGATGTGACAAACTATGTAATGCTTGAACTAGGACAACCTTTGCATGCATTTGATTATCATTCCCTGAGAGACAAGCGTATAGAAGTTCGGGTAGCGAATAAAGAGACCATCTTCAAGACTCTCGATGGAGAAGACAGGAGGCTCGTTAATGGCGATATCCTTATATGTGATGGATCAGGTCCTGTTGCCCTGGCAGGGATTATGGGCGGAGAGAATTCAGAGATTACTGAGAATACGAAAGACATTGCTCTGGAGAGTGCATTTTTTAATCCATTGTTTATCCGACAGACAGCGAGAAGACTTGGTATTCGGTCTGAAGCATCTTTGAGGTTTGAAAAGGGCATCGATCTTGACAACGTTGATTTTGCCGCTGAGAGGGCAATATATCTCATGAATTTAACAGCCGGAGGGACTGTTGTAAAAGGAAAGCAAGAGATATATGAGAAAAAGAGCGGCAAAAGCATATTTATGAGCTTTGGAAAGATTATTGATATTCTTGGAACCCCGGTTGAACACGGCACAATAATCAGTGCGCTAAGGTCAGTGGACCTTCACATAGTCAAAGAAGAAGAGACAGGTTTTATTGTGTCTGTTCCTAATTTTCGCCATGACCTCGATGAATATGCTGATATTATTGAAGAGGTAGCCCGCATATATGGTTATGACCACATACCTGCCACAACGCCAGTAGGTGCTTCTCAGGCCCATAAAAGGGAAAAAAGCAGTATCCATTTCAAGAGCATTAAGGAGTATTTTACTGCTTGCGGATTTTTTGAACTGATAAATTTTGCCTTCTTCAGCGTAAAAGACATTGAGAATTTCTTATTACAGCCGTCTGATGAAAGATTTGTTGGGATCCCAATCATGAATCCCATATCGAAGGATTACGAGGTTATGCGGACTTTCATTGCACCAAATGTCCTGAAGACTGTTGCGTATAACTTGAACCGTGGTGCAAGAAACCTCCGATTTTTTGAGATGGGGAAGGCTTTTTTTGCGGGTTGTGACACTTTGCCGATCGAATATCCCGCGATCTGTTTTATAATGACAGGAAAGGAAAGAGACTACTTTTGGAGAGATACCTGCCCGGAATATGATTTTTTTGATAGTAAAGGGATTATTGAGGGTATTGCAACCAGATTTAAAGTGAACTTTGATTTTGCAAAAAGTAATGAACCTTTTCTCAAGAAAAATGGATCTGCCGACGTTTTGCTGGGGGGCGCGAAGATAGGGTGGCTCGGTGAGATAGAAGAGAATGTTTTACACTCTTACAATATTGAGCAAAAGGTCTATTGCGCAGAAATAAGATTTGATATAATGATGCAAAAAGGTTTTACGGATGTAGAGTATAAAGCTATACCTCGTTACCCTCAGGTAACAAGGGATTTTGCGTTTTTGGTGGAAGAAGCGGTACCAGTTGCGACTATGTTAGAGCAGATTAAGACAATTTCCCCGCTCATAACATCGGTTGGCGTATTTGACATGTTTAAGAAAGAAGTAAAAAGTATTGCATTGAGGGTCGTTTTTCAGTCTTACGAGGAAACGTTGACTGACGAGACTGTTAATGCCCTGCAAGAAGTTATTATTCAAAAGGTTACAAGCATACCAGGAGTTACGCTTAGAACTTAAGGAGGGTTTATGACAAAATTAGAGATTGTAAACGTGTTGTATGAAAAGCTTGGATTTTCGAAGAGGGAATGTGCACATATTGTGGATACATTCTTCGAGGTAATAAAAGGCACCCTGTCAAAGGGAGAGAACGTGAAGCTCTCCGGGTTTGGTAATTTTGTCGTAAAGGACAAAAAATCCAGACGTGGAAGGAACCCACAGACAGGAACGGAGATTGAAATTTCTCAAAGGAGAGTTGTTAATTTCAGGCTAAGTCAGGTTTTGAAGGACGATATAAACAATAAAAACAATCAATGACCTCAAATATCCCTGACAGGGTATTTTACAGGATTAAAGAGGTATGTAACCTGACCGGCTTGAAACCCCATGTATTGAGGTACTGGGAGCAAGAGTTCAAGGACATAAAGCCTCAAAAAAGCTCAAGAGGACAAAGATTATATAAACGTAAAGACTTGGATACAATCTTCACCATTAAAAAACTCCTTTACGAAAAACGTTTTACCATAGATGGTGCAAAGAAATACATGTCAAGCCAGAAACACCTTGTCGATCAGATCAGGGAGGATTTGCTGGAAGTAGTGAAGATATTGCAGAGAGGAGGATGACAATGAAAAAATATTTTGTTTTTTTAATGGTGGTTTTTTTCTTAAGCGGTTGTGCCCATGGGCCTATATATACAGCAAAAAGTGAAGGAGAGGCAATAAAAAAAGATTATCAGGATAGAAGGTTACAGGAACTCTATAATCAGAATCAAAACCTCCTGAAAGAGCTTTATACA
>Ga0105103_10000340_pt1 | contig 26379 bp, 18 predicted proteins | sample PPLLaktember2015_2_FD_79107 | JGI IMG/M metagenome (GOLD analysis project Ga0105103, IMG submission 79107) | Freshwater sediment microbial communities from Prairie Pothole Lake near Jamestown, North Dakota, USA - PPLs Lake P7 Core (6) Depth... | ecosystem: Environmental > Aquatic > Freshwater >...
CGCGCATCGGTGTCGGCCGAAACGCTGCGCGAGAGCGCCTGGCGCACCTTGCTGGAATGGCCCAAGGCCCTCGGCGAGTTGCCCGACGAGGCAGCCATCGCCGCCGCCCGCGCCGCACTGGCCTGGCCGACCGGCAGCGGCGGCAGCGCCATCGCGCTGGCAGCCTTCGGCAGTTCGGCCGAGGAGTGGCTGGCCCTGCAGACCTTGCCCGCGCTGCAGCGCTGGGCTGCACAGGGGCGCACCGCCACGGCGCGCTTCGTGCGCCAGGCGCTCGACGACGACGCAGCGCCCGCCCCCCCGCCGGCACAGGCCATGACCGTCGTGGCGCTGCTGCCCACACCGGGGCAGGCCGCCACCCTTGCCGAGCTGGCGCAGGCCGCAGCTGGCGATGCCGAATTCGCACGGCGGCCGGTCTGGCGCGGCGCCCCGGCCGAGACCGGCGCGCTCGCACGGCAGCACACGGATGCGCTGCTGCAGGCGCTGCAGTTGCGCGGCCACTCGCGTGTGACAGCGCGTTTCGTGGCGCGGCTGCGCGAGCTGGCGCTGCTGCTCGCCGGCCACGGCGGCGCCGCGCTCGGCGCCATGGCGTTGCCGGACGGCGGTGGCCTGGCCTGGGTCGAGAACGCGCGCGGACTGCTGATGCACCGGCTGCGCCTGGTGCAGGGCCGCATGGCCGACTACTGCATCGTCGCGCCCACCGAATGGAACTTCCATCCCGCCGGTGCGTTGCCGGCGGCGCTGCGCGATGCCCCTGCGCACGACCTTGATGCGCTGCGGCGACGCACCCGCATGCTGGTAGATTCGCTGGACCCCTGTGTGGCCTGCAGTGTCGAGTTCGAAGATGCATGAGATGGCGCTGGCCGAGAGCGTGCGCGAGATCGTCGAGGACACCGCCCGTGCGAACGGCGCGCGGCGCGTGGCCTCGGTGCGGCTGGAGATCGGCAAGCTGTCGCAGGTCGAGGTCGAAGCCATGCGTTTCGCCTTCGACGTGGTCATGCGCGGCACGCTGGCCGCGACGGCGCGCCTGGACATCACGGAGACCGACGGCAGCGCCTGGTGCATGCGCTGCTCGCAGCCGGTGGTGATCGCGCAGCGCGGCGACGGCTGCCCGCAGTGCGGCAGCCACCAGCTGCAGGTCACCGGCGGCGAGCGCATGCGCGTGATGGACATCGAGATCGAATGACAATCGGCCCAGGGCACCGGCTCCCACGGTGCCCGGCAGACGTCCGGAAGGAGACCCCCCATGTGCATGACCTGCGGCTGCGGCACCAGCGACGTCCACGTCGAGGGTGGCGGCCACGCGCACACCCATACCCACCCCGACGGCAGCACGCACAGCCATGTGCACGACCCTAGCCAGGGTGCGCACGACCACGTGCATGAAGCCGTGCACGAGCACAGCCACACGCATGCCGACGGCACGGTGCACAACCATGCCCATGCGCATCCGCACGATCACAGCCATGCGCCGGCCGCAGGTGAGATGCACACCCACGCCGACGGCACGACGCACGCGCATGCGCTTCACGATCCTGCCCATGCGCACCACGACCCTGCGCACTCGCACGGCGCCGAGGCGCTGCACTACGGCCGCGGCCCGGCAGGCAACTCCGCGCCCGGCATGACGCAATCGCGCCTGGTGCAGATCGAGCGCGACATCCTGTCCAAGAACGACGGCATCGCGCAGCGCAACCGCGCCACGCTGGCGCAGCGCGGCATCTTCGCGCTGAACCTGGTGTCGAGCCCCGGCTCCGGCAAGACCACCTTGCTGGTGCGCACCATCGAGCGACTGGCCGGCAGGTTGCAAGTGGCCGTGATCGAAGGCGACCAGCAGACCAGCGTCGATGCCGAGCGCATCCGCGCCACCGGTGCCCCGGCGCTGCAGATCAACACCGGCAAGGGCTGCCACCTCGACGCGGCCATGGTCGAGACGGCACTGCAGCGGCTGGCACCGGCCGAAGACTCGGTGCTGATGGTCGAGAACGTCGGCAACCTGGTCTGCCCTGCAGCCTTCGACCTGGGCGAAGCACGCAAGGTGGTGGTGCTGTCGGTGACCGAGGGCGAAGACAAGCCGCTGAAGTACCCCGACATGTTCCATGCCGCGTCGCTGCTGCTGTTGAACAAGGTCGACCTGCTGCCGTACCTGAGCTTCGATGTCGAGCGCTGCATCGAGTACGCGCGGCGCATCAACCCGTCGATCGAGATCCTGCAGGTCTCGGCCACCAGCGGTGCCGGACTGGACGCCTGGCTGGCGTGGATCGAAGCGGGCGCGCACGCCGCGCGCCGGCAGCGGCTGGACCAGGTCGCGGCGCTGCAGCAACGCGTGGCCGAACTCGAGGCGCAGGTCGCGCGGCTGCAGTCGCCCTGATTCAACACACCCCATGCTGGCCGACACCGAGACCGTCGAACGCCGCGCCATCCGCGTGCGCGGCACCGTGCAAGGCGTGGGCTTCAGGCCCTTCGTCTATCGCCTGGCGCAGGAACTGCGCCTGGCCGGCTGGGTGCTCAACGACACGCAGGGCGTGGCCATCGAGGTGCAGGGCCCGGCGCCGGCGCTGCGCCTGTTCGAGCAGCGCCTGAGCAGCGACGCCCCGCCGCTGTCGCGCGTGGACGCTGTGGAAACCCGCGCCACTCCGGCGCTCGACGCCGACGCCACCTTCCAGATCCGCGCCAGCCGCTCGGGCGCGGTGAAGACCAGCGTCCCGCCCGACACCGCCACCTGCGCGGACTGCCTGGGCGAACTCTTCGACCCGGCCGACCGCCGGCACCGCTACGCCTTCATCAACTGCACCCAATGCGGGCCGCGCTACACGCTGACCCGCGCACTGCCCTACGACCGCGCGATGACCAGCATGGCGCCCTTCCCGCTGTGCCCGGCGTGCCGACGCGAGTACACCGATCCGATGGACCGGCGCTTCCATGCCGAGCCCAATGCCTGCCCGGTGTGCGGCCCGGCGCTGCGCCTGGTCGACGCGCTGGGGCGGCCGATCCCCGGCGACCCGATCGCCGCCACGCTGGGCCTGCTGCGCGACGGCCGCGTGGTTGCCGTCAAGGGCCTGGGCGGTTTCCATCTCGCTTGCGACGCCCGCCAAGCCGCGACGGTGGCAGGCCTGCGCCAGCGCAAGCAGCGCGAGGAAAAGCCCTTCGCGGTGATGGCCGCCAACCTGCCCTCGGCAGCCCGCTGGGTGCATGCCGACGGTGCCGAGCAGGCGTTGCTGCAGGCCGCCGAGCGGCCGATCGTGCTGCTGCCGCTGCGCGACGACCGGCCCGATGCGCTGGCCGGCATCGCGCCGGGCCTGCGCGTGCTGGGCATGATGCTGCCGAGCACGCCGATCCAGTTCCTGCTGTTTCACGAGGCGGCCGGCCGGCCGAGCGGCAGTCACTGGCTGCAGCAGGCGCAGGACCTGCTGCTGGTGATGACCAGCGCCAACCCCGGCGGCGAACCGCTGGTGATCGGCAACGACGAAGCGCTTGCCCGGCTCGAAGGCATCGCCGACGCCGTGCTGCTGCACGACCGCGACATCGTCGCGCGCTGCGACGACAGCGTGCTGCGCCTGCTGCCGTCGGCCGCTCCGCAATTCATCCGGCGCGCGCGCGGCTACACGCCCTGCCCGATCAAGCTACCGCGCGCGGGGCCGCCGGTGCTGGCCACCGGCGCCTGGCTGAAGAACACCGTGTGCCTGACGCGCGGCGACGAGGCCTTCCTCTCGCCGCATGTCGGCGACCTGGACAACGCCGCCACCTGCGACGCGCTGGTCGAGATGGTCGAGCACCTGTGCGCGGTGCTCGACGTGCGGCCGCAGGCCGTGGCGCACGACCTGCACCCGGACTTCTTCAGCACGCGCTTCGCGCTCGAGTTCGCGGCCGATCGCGCGCTGCCGCTGCAGGCGGTGCAGCACCACCACGCGCACATCGCGGCCGTCGCGGCCGAACACGGTGTGCACGGCCCGCTGCTCGGGCTGGCGCTGGACGGCATCGGCCTGGGCACGGACGGCGGCGCCTGGGGCGGCGAGCTGCTGCAGGTCGACGGCGCGGCCTTCCGGCGGCTCGGCCACCTGGCGCCGATTGCCCTGCCCGGCGGCGACGTTGCGGCGCGCGAGCCGTGGCGCATGGCCGCGGCGGCGCTGCAGTGCATCGGCCGCGGGGCGCAGATCGAAGCGCGTTTCGGCCACCACCCGGGCGCCGGCGCCGTGGCGCAGATGCTGGCACGCGGTCTGCGCTGCCCGCCCACCTCCAGCATGGGCCGCTGGTTCGATGCCGCGGCCGGCCTGCTGGGCGTGCGTGACACATCGGCCTACGAAGGCCAGGCGCCGATGCTGCTGGAGGCGATGGCCGCGTCGGCCAGGCCGCTTGCGCCGGCGGCCGAACTGGCCGCGCTGGTGGCCTGCACCGCCGACGGCCACCTCGACCCGGGCCCGCTGATCGCACGCCTGGCCGACGAAAGCGATGCCGCGCACGGCGCGGCACTGTTCCACCATGCGATGGCCGATGGCCTGGCCCGCTGGGTGCAAGGTGCCTCGGCCTCGACCGGAGTGCGTACCGTGGCCTTCGGCGGCGGCTGCTTCCTCAACGCACTGCTGACCGCACTGCTGGGCCAGCGACTTCGCGACGCGGGGCTGCGCGTGCTCGAGGCACGGCAGGCGCCGCCCAACGACGGCGGCATCGCCCTGGGCCAGGCCTGGGTGGCGCTGTGCAAGATCAACCAGGGAGACTGAGACATGTGTCTGGCGATACCGGTGCGGGTGGTGGAGTTGCGCGGCGAGGACTCGGCGCTGGTCGACCTCGACGGCATCCGCAAGGAGATCTCGCTGGCGCTGGTCGACGGCGTGCAGGTCGGCGACTATGTGATTCTGCACGTGGGCTATGCGCTGTCCCGGCTCGACCCCGACGAAGCCGCGCGCACGCTGGCGCTGTTTGCCGAGCTGCCGAAGGCAACGGCTGCGACCCAGGACCACAGCGCATGAAGTACATCGACGAATTCCGCGACGGCGCACTGGCGCGCAACCTGGCCGCGTCCATCGCCGCCGCGGCCGACCCCGGCCGCCGCTACAACCTGATGGAATTCTGCGGCGGGCACACGCATGCCATCTCGCGCTATGGCGTGGCCGACCTGCTGCCGGCACCGGTGCGCATGATCCACGGCCCCGGCTGCCCGGTGTGCGTGCTGCCGATCGGGCGCATCGACCTGGCCATCCGCCTGGCCCTGGATCGCGGCGTGATCCTGTGCACCTACGGCGACTGCCTGCGCGTGCCGGCGTCAGACAACCTGTCGCTGCTGAAGGCCAAGGCGCGTGGCGGCGACGTGCGCATGGTCTACTCGCCGGCCGACGCGTTGAAGGTGGCCATCGAGAACCCGCAGCGCGAGGTCGTCTTCTTCGCCATCGGCTTCGAGACCACCACGCCGCCGACGGCGCTGGTCATCAAGGAGGCGGCGCGGCTGAATCTCGGCAACTTCAGCGTGCTGTGCAACCACGTGCTGACACCGGCGGCCATCACCAACATCCTGGAGTCTCCCGAGGTACGCAAGCTCGGCACGCTGCCGCTGGACGGCTTCATCGGCCCGGCGCACGTGTCCACCATCATCGGCAGCCAGCCCTACGAATTCTTCGCCGAGGAGTACCGCAAGCCGGTGGTCATCGCCGGCTTCGAGCCGCTGGACGTGATGCAGGCCATCCTGATGCTGGTGCGGCAGATCAACGAAGGCCGTGCCGCGGTCGAGAACGAGTTCAGCCGCGCCGTCACGCGCGACGGCAACCTGAAGGCGCAGGCGCTGGTGTCCGAGGTCTTCGAGCTGCGGCGCAGCTTCGAGTGGCGCGGCCTGGGCCAGGTGCCGTACAGCGCGCTGCGCATCCGCGAGGCCTTTGCCGGTTTCGACGCCGAGCGCCGCTTCGATCTCGTGACCCGCTCGGTCGCCGACAACAAGGCCTGCGAATGCGGCGCCATCCTGCGCGGCGTCAAGCATCCGCGCGACTGCAAGGTCTTCGGCACGGTGTGCACGCCCGAGAACCCGATCGGCTCGTGCATGGTGTCGTCCGAAGGCGCGTGTGCGGCCTACTACAGCTACGGGCGCTTCAAGGAGGTGCCGGTCGTCGTTCGGCCGGCGACGACCTCGCCCGTTTGACGTCTTGCTGCCGGCCATGGCGGACCGTCATGGCGGCTCGCAGAGCTCGCACTCGGGCATGCGCCCCCGGCTTGCCAAGACTTGTCATACATCAACTTGCGTGAGGCCTTGTCCGCCAGAATCAGCTCGAAGTTGGGCGTTGCGGATTGGCGTTGCCGGCGCCACCGCCAGGCGAACTCGAGGAGGCATTTCAATGAGGTCCACCCAGTCGAGGCTGTTCGCCGGGTCCGCCGCAGCGGCAGTCCGGTTCGCGACAACCGCGACGATGGCGTTTCTGCTTTCGTGCTTGGCGATCCCCTCCTTCGCTCAGGACAAGGCCGCAGCCCCGGAGCTGAAGGAGAAGTGCCTCAGCTGCCACGATGATGCCGACGTGAAGTCGGAAGACGGCAAGTCGATGACCGTGCTGGCCGACGACTTCGCCCGATCGGCGCACCGCAAGCTCGATTGCGCCGAATGCCACGACGCAGCGCTCAGTACCAGGCACCCGAAGAACCCGCTCGGCCGGGTCAGACCACAGGTCTGCCAGGACTGCCACAGCGACGAGTTCAAGGCCATCGCCGGCAGCATCCACGGCCGCCGCGCTGCGGGTGAAAACGCCATCAAGGACTGCACCGGCTGCCACGGCAGCCTGCACCAGGTCTCCAAGGGGGGTGACCCGGCGTCACCGCTGTCGCCGGTCAACCAGATCAAGACGTGCGGCGAGTGCCACGAAGACATGATGGCGAACTACGAGCGCAGCGAGCATGCGCGCGCGTTGCTGAAGTCGGGGCTGACCGCAGCCGCGCCGTCGTGCTCGAGTTGCCACGGCAAACACGAAATCCGTCCGAGGTCCGATCCGGCGGCGATGACGAACCACGCCAGGATCCCCGAGACCTGCGGCACGTGCCACGCCGGCATCCTGCGCGAGTGGCAAGGCAGCGCGCACGGCACCGCGCTGACCGCCGGTCGCGAAGGACCGGTCTGTTCGACCTGCCACGAGTCTCACGCCGTCAAGCGGCCTGACTTGGCCGCCGTGCGCCACGCCATGTCCGACGGCTGCGGCAACTGCCACGAGAAGGTCACCGCCAGCTTCAAGGACAGCTTTCACGGCAAGGCCACGTCGCTCGAGAACAAGAAGGCAGCGGCCTGCGCCGATTGCCACACGCCGCACGCCAACCTGCCGGCGTCCGACCCGCGTTCGAGCGTCCACCCCGACAACCTGGCAAAGACTTGCGGCGCCTGCCACTCGAACGTCAATGCATCTTTCCTGAGCTTCGACCCGCACGCCAACCCGTCGGACCCGACCCGCAATCCCTACGTGTACTGGATCTGGCTCGGCATGACCTCGCTGCTCGTCGGCGTCTTCGGCTTCTTCGGCCTGCACGGTCTGCTCTGGATGCAGCGGGCCCTGGTCGGCAAGATGCGCGGCGAGTTCAACTTCAGCCACGGTGGCGATGGGCCCTATGTGCGGCGCTTCAGCAGCATGCAGATGGGCGTCCACCTCGCCATCGTCACCAGCTTCCTGCTGCTGGCGGCCACCGGCCTGCCGCTGAAGTTCGCCCATGCGACCTGGGCGCCGACCGTCATGTCGCTGCTGGGCGGCGCCGCAACGGCCGGCTGGCTGCACCGCATTGGCGGGGCCGTGACCTTCGGCTACTTCCTCTGGCACCTCGGCATGCTGGTGCATGGCCTGTTCTTCAGAAACGAGCGCGGCTACTTCTGGGGCCCGCGTTCGATGGTGCCGCAGCCGCGCGACATCATCGACTTCTTCGGCATGATGAAGTACTTCCTGTACCTGGGGCCGCGGCCCAAGTTCGATCGCTTCACCTACTGGGAGAAGTTCGACTACCTGGCGGTCTTCTGGGGGGTGGCGATCATTGGCGTGTCCGGTCTGGTGCTGTGGTTCCCCACCGCCTTCACGATGGTGCTGCCGGGCTGGGCGCTGAACGCGGCCTACGTCATCCACAGCGACGAAGCGCTGCTGGCCACCGGCTTCATCTTCCTGTTCCACTTCTTCCACACGCACCTGCGCCCGGAAGCATTCCCGATGGACACGGTGATCTTCACCGGTTGCATGCCGCTGGAGCGGTTCAAGGACGAGCGTCCGCTGGAATATGAAAGGCTGGTGGCAACCGGCAAGCTCGATGAGTACCTGGTGCCGCCGCCGACACCGCAGGCACTGCGGCGCGCCTATGTCTTCGGATTCACGGCCCTGGCGATCGGCATCGCGCTGGCCATCTTCATCTTCGCAGCGCTGCTCGGCGGCGGGTTGCACTGACGACCCGCAGCCGCGGGTGCCGGGCGACCGTGGCGCGGCCTGCGGCGGCCGCGGCCGTGCTTCGACGCTTTGGCGGCCGTAGCGGGCAATTCAGGGCCGGCGCCGCGGTCGGTGCACTGCGCGCGACAATCGGCTCTTCGGCGCGCGCGCCAGCGCGAATCCATCATTGACAGTGCCATGAGCTCCGTTCGCAAAGACTACATCCGCCCGGTCGACTTCAAGCACGGCTGCGTCGACCTATCGCACGGCGGCGGCGGGCGCGCGATGGCGCAACTGATCGATGAGTTGTTCCGGCGCAGCTTCGACAACGAGTGGCTGCGCCAGGGCAATGACCAGGCCGCATTCGCGGTACCGCCCGGGCGCCTGGTGATGGCCACCGACAGCCACGTCGTCTCGCCGCTGTTCTTTCCGGGCGGCGACATTGGCTGCCTGTCGGTGCACGGCACCATCAACGACGTCGCGATGTCCGGTGCGGTGCCGCTGTACCTGGCGGCGGGATTCATCCTCGAGGAAGGCTTTGCGCTCGCCGACCTCAAGCGCGTCGTCGAGTCGATGGCCGCCGCTTCCAGGCAAGCCGGGGTACCGATCGTGACCGGCGATACCAAGGTCGTCGAGAAGGGCAAGGGTGACGGCGTCTTCATCACCACCACCGGCATCGGTGTGGTGCCTCAGGGCGTGCAGGTGTCCGGCGACCGGGCGCAGCCCGGTGACCGCATCCTCGTCAGCGGCACGATCGGTGACCACGGCGTGGCGATCATGTCGCTGCGCGAAAACCTGAGCTTCGACACGACGATCCGCTCCGACACCGCGGCGCTGCACGGACTGGTGGCGGCCATGATCACCGCGGTGCCTGGCATCCATTGCCTGCGTGACCCCACACGCGGCGGCGTGGCGACGACGCTCAACGAACTCGCCGCGCAGTCGAGTGCGGGCATGCTGATCGACGAAGCCTCGATACCGGTTCAACGCCCGGTACACGCGGCCTGCGAAATTCTCGGCCTGGACCCGCTGTACGTGGCCAACGAAGGCAAGCTGATCGCGGTCTGCGCACCCGAAGACGCGGCGCGCTTGCTCGACGTGATGCGCGCCCACCCGCTGGGCCGCGATGCGGCGGACATCGGCGAGGTGATCGAAGACCCGCATTGCTTCGTGCAGATGCGCACCCGCTTCGGCGGCAAACGCATCGTCGACTGGTTGACCGGGGACCAGTTGCCCCGCATCTGCTGAGCACGCTCGCGACCGGCCCGTGCGCATCCTGTTCCTGACGCGCAGCTTCAACAGCCTGACGCAGCGCCTGTACCTGGAACTCACCGCGCTCGGGCACGAGGTGGCGGTCGAGTTCGACATCTCGGACACGGTCACGATCGAGGCAGTCGAGCTATTCCGGCCAGCGCTCGTCGTCGCGCCCTTCCTGAAGCGTGCCATCCCCGAAACCGTCTGGCGCCAGATCATCTGCCTGGTCGTGCACCCGGGCATCGTCGGCGACCGCGGACCCTCGGCACTCGACTGGGCGATCAGCGAAGGTGAATCCGAATGGGGCGTCACGATCCTGCAGGCGGAGAGCCAGATGGACGCCGGCCCGGTATGGGCGGCAGAGACTTTCGCCATGCGCGAAGCGACCAAGTCGAGCCTGTACCGCAACGAGGTCACCGACGGCGCGGCGCGCGCTGTGGTGACTGCGGTGCAGCGCTTTTCCGAGAACGGCGCAGCGCCGGCCGGCTACACCGCGTCCCGGCGTGGACGCTGGCGGCCGCTGATGCAGCAGGTCGACCGGCGCATCGACTGGCAGCACGACGACACGCAGACGGTGCTGCGCAAGATCCGCGCAGCGGACGGCACGCCCGGCGTGCTCGACCAATTGTTCGACACACCCTGCCACCTGTTCGATGTGCACCCCGAGGCGCTGGTGCCGCCCGCGCCGGCGGGCAGCATCGTCGGCCGCCGGCACGAGGCGCTGCTGCGCGCGACGGCCGACGGTGCGGTCTGGATCGGGCATGTACGCCGCGCCGACCAGCCCGGCAGTTTCAAGCTGCCCACGGCGCTGGCCTTCCCGGCCGAAAGCGCGCGCCTGCCCGACCGCCCCATTGCCATCGATGCGCCTGCCGGCACGCCGGGCTGGCGCGAGATCCGCTACGAGGTCGCAGCGGATGTCGCCGCCCTGCACTTCCCCTTCTACAACGGCGCCATGAGCACGGCGCAGTGTGCCCGCCTGACGGCCGCGCTGCGCCTTGCGCTGGCGCAGCCACCGCGTGTGCTGGTGCTTTTCGGTGGCCCCGACTTCTGGTCGAACGGCATCCACCTGAACGTCATCGAAGCGGCCGACAGCGCGGCCGACGAGTCGTGGCGCAACATCGAGGCGATGAACGAACTCACGCGCACGCTGATCGAGGCGACCGACCGCCTGGTCATCGCCGCGCTGCAGGGCAATGCCGGCGCCGGTGGCGTGTACATGGCACTGGCGGCCGACCAGGTCTGGGCACGCGACGGCGTGGTGCTGAACCCGCATTACAAGAACATGGGCAACCTCTATGGTTCCGAGTACTGGACCTACTTGTTGCCGCGGCGGCTGAAGTCGATGGCGCCGGGCGAGGTGATGGACCATCGGCTGCCGATGTCGGCAGTGCAGGCCGCCCGATCGGGCCTGGTCGACGCCGTGCTCGGCGGCAGCGCGCAGGCGTTCCGCGAGCAGGTGCTGCAACGGGCGGCCGCGTTGGCCTCGAATGGCGCTGTTCCTGCAGCGTTGCTGGCCAAGCGGCAGCAGCGCGAGCGCGACGAGGCCATCAAGCCGCTGGCCACCTACCGCCAGGAGGAACTGGCGCGCATGCGGCGCAACTTCTATGGTTTCGATCCGAGCTACCACATCGCACGTTCGAACTTCGTCCAGCGCGTGGCACCTTCGTGGACACCGCGCCATCTCGCGATCCACCGACGTAGCTGAAGAGTCCGTTTACACCTGTCAACCGGGTGGTCCTAAAATCAGTTATGTGCAGGGTCGTCCCGCACCCAACCCAAACCAAGGAATTGCCATGAACCTGCCGTTTGCCATTGCCGCCGTCTTCGCCACCGTGGCCCTTGCCGGGCCTGCCGTCGCTGGCCCTGCCGAGGACATCATCGCCAAGGAGAAGTGCAGCAAGTGCCACACGGCTACGACGACGAAGAAGGGCCCGTCGTGGGCCTCGGTCGCCGAGAAGTACAAGGGCAAGCCGGACCCGACTGCCGCACTCGTCGACATGCTCAAGACCGGCGGCAAGGACGACCACAACAAGGTCGCCGCCAGCGACGCCGATCTGAAGGCCATCGTGCAGATCGTGCTCTCTTCCAAGTAAGCGCCACAGCGGTGCGCTGCCTGCCGCTGCACCGGCGCCGCGTCTGTCCGAACATCAATGCCCAGTGGCCGCTGTATGCGGTCGCTGGGCGTTTTGCTTCCGGGCCCGACACACCGCTCGGCACCGTCGGACCCGTGGCCACGACCCAGCCGCGTGCCCATTGGCGCCATAGGTGATCCATGTCAAAAGTTCACCGGCGACCGAAATCGACAATTCTGCGGGCACGGCGAGGCAGCGTCATGGCGCGACCGCAGCCGCAGCCTTGAAGTGACGGCTGCAGCATTCCGATGCTGGATTGGCCGATGCGCAAACCAGGAGAACCCCGCATGAAATCGACATTGGCTACCGCCGCAGTTCTTGCCTTTGCACTCGGCGGCAACGCGTCCGCAGGCACGGGCGAAGACCTGATCGCGTCCAACAAGTGCAGCAAGTGCCACACCGCGACGACGACCAAGAAGGGGCCGTCGTTCGCATCGTTGGCCACCAAGTACAAGGGCGACGCCTCGGCGCCGGCCAAGCTGGCCGAGTTTCTCAAGACCGGTGGCAAGGACGACCACGACAAGGTGGCCGCCAGCGACGCCGATCTGAAAGCCATCGTCGCGGTCGTGCTTTCGTCCAAGTAAGGCCACCTCGCAGCGAAGTCCGGCGAGCCGAATTTCGCTGCAGGTTCTTCGCCCGGCGTCCGTTCAAGAGGGGCTCGAGGCTCCGCTGGCCAGCCTTGCCGACCGCGCCAAGGCGGGGACACCTCGGCCCCTCGCCGGGCATGGACCAAGCCTCGGGACTGTCGGTCAGCCCTTGCGCTCGATCCCCAGGGTGGCCGCCTTCTTCGGCGGCTCAGCCGACAGATCGACACCCGGGTATTCGCGGCCGTGACAGGCCGGGTTGGAGCAGAAGGCCCCGCCGGACTTGCCGCGTTTCAGCGGCGCGCCGTGGCAGGCCTCGCACTCGGGCCCGACGTCATCGGCATGCGTGCGCATGAAGTTGGGGCGCTGGTGGCTTTCAGGCTGCTTCTCGCCCGCCTTCTCGGGCAGCAGCGAGGCCACGCTGCCCTTGGCGTTTTCGCGCGTCACCTCGGGCAAGGCATGGCACAGCGTGCATTGCAGGCGGATGACCTCGCCCTTGTCATTGAAGTGCTTGCCGTCGTGGCAGCGGAAGCAGCCCGGCGTGTCGGCGTGGCCCACGTGATTCGGGAAGGTCTGCCAGGAGAAGTCCTTCTCGCGGAAGGACGCGGCCAGCAGGACTTCGCGCATGGCCGTGTTGAACTTCTTTTCCACCGGCTTGAGCTCGGCCGGCGTGTCGGCCTTGGCGTCGGCCTCGGCCAGCAGGGCGTCGATCTTGGCCTCGCGCGCCTTGGTCTCGCCGGTGATCTCGGGCAGCTTTTCGATCAGGGCCAGGGCGCGCGCCTTGGTGTTGGACAGGCTGCGGTCGATCTTGCCGGTGCGAATGGCCTCGTCGACCGTCGTCGCCGGGTTGACGAAGGGATGGCCGACCGAGTTGTGGCAGTCGTAGCAGGCCATCGGCCGCGCCGGCAACGCCGCGATCTGCGCCGCGCTGAGCTTGGTTTCGGCATCGACGTAGGTGACCTTGGTGCCGTCGGGCTTGACCACTTCGACCCAGGGGATCTCGCGCCGCTGCGGGTCGGGCGAGACGAAGCGCACTTCGTTCTGGATGTGCCAGTGGATGCCCCGGGTGTAGCCCGTGCGCACGGTGTCCATGCCGGTGTGCAGGACGAGCTTGGTGCGCGATTCACTGCTCTGCGGGTCGGTGCCGTACTGCACCTTCACGGCGACGCTGTCATGGTGTTCGACCGCGGGATCATGGCAGCTCTCGCAGGCTTCGCGTGACGGGCGCAGCGTGCCGGAGGTGATCGGCCGCTCGTAGCCGGCCACCATGCCCCACAGCTCCTTGAAGTGCGTGGGCTTGAGCGCCATCAGGTGCAGCGTGGAGTTGCGCCCCATGTGGCACTCGACGCAGTTCACCCGGGCGTGCGCACCCTGCTTGTGGGCGGCGATTTCCTCCGGGTGCACGTTGTGGCACATCACGGCGCAGAACTCGTTGCTGTTGGAGTACTCCCAACCCTTGATGCCGATCGCGCCGAACAGGGCCACCCCGGCCAGCACGGCCACAATTGTCGTGGCGGTACCGAGCACCAGTGTGCGCTTGCCCAGTTTGATGTTCATGTCGGCTGGCTTCCTCAAGCGCGCCCGGCGCATGTTGACCGTCATGCCGGGCACGCCGGCTGCTAGGCGACCATCTTAAGGTCAGGCCCTTGCCCGGGTGCATGCGGGAAACCCACGCCACCGCAGCCGAAACATGATCCATGTCAAACGGGTGGTGATTTCCGCCTTGCTCGACGGTGACCGACGCCGGGTTCCGGCGCGGCTGTGGGCGACAGTCAGTAGCCACACACCGTGCCGGAAGTTGCCGTGGTGCCATGGCGGCGCGCGCGGCGCGCCGAAACCTTGTCACCGGTCAAGGCGGCGTCGCTGCAGTAGCCGCGGCTTCGCTGACGCAACGGGCCCGCGCTGCATGCGGGCGCGATGCTTTTTGCGCCGTCGGTCATGCGCACCGCGTCGGTACTCGACGCGGGTTCGTGCCAAGTTAAGCTGTGCCGCCCCCGCAGCAGTCCAATGATGCGTGTCCAGTGCGCCACACCCTGGTGGGTGAAGCGGCGGTGCAGAACGGACATGCCACAAACCCAACGAGGATCCATCATGAATTTCCGCCTGACTGCCCTTTCGATCGCCGCCAGCGTGGCACTGCTAGGTGCCTGCGCCACCCAGGACGAGGCCGCCGCGCCGAACCTGCTGGTGGCCGCCAAGGTGGCCACGCCGCCGACGCTGGATGGCAACCCCAATGACCCGGCCTGGGCATCGGCCAAGCCCGTCACCGTCAAACTGGAGGAAGGCGCCAACTTCGCCGGCGGCAAGGGTCAGACCACGGCCACGCTGAAGGCCGTGTACAGCGGCGACATGGTGTACTTCCTGGTGCAGTACGCCGACCCGACCGAGTCGATGCGCCGCGGCCCGTACCAGAAGCAGGCCGACGGGTCGTGGAAGAAGCTCAAGGACCCGGCCGACAAGGGCGGCGACGACAACGTCTACTATGAAGACAAGTGGGCGATGATTTGGAACATCGGCAACTCGATCGCGGCCTTCGACAAGAAGGGCTGCATGGCGGCCTGCCACGAGGGCGAATCGCCCAAGCCTTACGGCAACAAGTACACCTCGAAGGACGGCGAGCTCGGCGACATGTGGCACATGAAGGGCATGCGCACGGCCCCGCTGGGCAAGGTGGACGACCAGTACCTGGACAACACCCGGTTCGACGCCAAGGCCTCGCCCAACGCCGGACGCAAGAGCGACCCGGGCGGCCCCGAGTACGCCGCCTTCAACCTGGTGAACGGCAAGCCCGAGTTCATGAACAAGGACGGCAAGGCGGTCAGTGCCGGCGGCACCTTCTACATCGTCGACGGCAACCAGGTGGCCTTCGACGACGCCAGGTTCAAGGCCGGCGACGAGGTGGCCTCGTACCGCATCCTGCCGCTCAAGGGAGACCGGGCCGACATCAACGTGGCCAACCGCTGGGCCAACGGCATGTGGACCTCTGAAGTCAGCCGCAAACTCACCACGGGCAGCAAGTTCGACGTGCAGTTCAGCGACCTGAATGCGAAGTACGGCTTCGGCTTTGCCGCCTTCGACAATGCCCAGGTGCGCCATGCGGTGCACTACGACCCGCTGTACCTGAGCTTCGGCAAGTAACACCCGACGTCGCGAGGTGTCTCAATGCGAGAAGGCTGCGCTTGGCGCAGCCTTCTTGGCTTTGGGGCAAGGCGGCGCAAGGCCATGCCTCCTGGTGGCGTGGCGACTCCGCTGGAGCTTGATGGCGTCGACCTGTCCGCCGACTGGCACAGCAAATGCCGGCTCGCTAGGTGCAAACCCGAGCGTCCTTTCACCATTGCAAACAAACCTGACATACGTCAACATTTGTTTGCTGATGGCCCGTAGTCTCGCCAGAACTCGGGTTCCGGCAGTGGCTGTCCGGCCCACCGTTGCGGTGGGAAGGTATGCGCTGATCTGCGAATGCCGATGGTGATCGACCCATGTCGTGCTCCCAAGAGCCTGGAGGAATGTCCATGAACAAGAAGCTCTCCCACCGCTGGCTTGGCTTCATCGCCGCGGGCCTCTTGGCAGCCACCCTGGCGGGTTGCGGTGACGACGGCTCGACGGGCCCTCAGGGCGTGGCGGGCGATCAGGGTCCACAAGGGGATCCTGGGCCGGCCGGCCCGCCGGGTGCCACCGGCACGGTCAATGCGTCCTTCATCACACCGCAGGAATGGGAAGCATCCCAGTTCTCGGCCACGGTCGACAGCGTCAGCACCAGCGGCAAGCCGGTGGTCGAGTTCACGGTGGTCGACGAACGCGGCCGGCCGGTCGAAGGGCTGGAGACGATCACATCCAAGAGCGCGACCGCGACGGTGGCGCAATATCCGAACGTATCGTTCGCAATTGCCAAGCTGATGCCGCGCACCGACGCCAAGCCATCCAGTTGGGTCAGCTACATTGTCACCACGGTGCCGACGACCACGTCGCCCAACGTGGCGGCCACCCGGCCCAGCACCGACAACACGGGCACGCTGGAAGCCGTGGCCGGAAAACCTGGCGCCTACAAGTACACCTTCTATCGCGACGTGCCCGGCACCCAGGCCGTCATCGATAGCCTCACGTTCAGTGGCAACAACCGCAAGGAAGACCTCGGCGACCTGAGCTGGCAGCCGGACCTCTCGCATCGCCTGACGATCCAGATCGGCGGCGCAGCGCCCGGCACGGGCTCAAACACGCCCACGGGCGTACAGACGGCGCCGGCCGTGAACATGGCCAACCCGGTCAATGTCACTTATGACTTCGTGCCAGCCAGCGGCAAAGTGTTGACCTCGGCCGAGCTGACGCGCGAGGACGTGTCCATCGACAACTGCAACGTCTGCCACGGCAAGCTCGCGTTCCACGGCGGCAGTGCACGGGTCGAGACCCGCTACTGCGTGGTCTGCCACACTGATCAACGCGCTTACGGTCGTGCAAAGGTGACGTCGACGAGGGACACCGCGACCAACGGCTTCGACGCGATCACCTTCCCGAAGCTGACCGAGAAGGCCACTGTCGACCCGATCACCGGTATCACTAGCTTCAGCTACACGCCCGACACCTATATCGCCGACGGCGAGACATCGGGCAACTTCACGACGATGATCCACAAGATCCACCAGGGCCACACGCTGGTGAAGCAGAACTACCACTATGCCGGCCTCGCCTTCAACAACAAGGGCTTCTCCAAGCTCGGCGAAGGCCAGAAGATGTGCACCACCTGCCACGGCGGTGCTGAGGCCACGACTGCCTCGAACTACCGCGAAATCCCGAGCCGCAAGTCCTGCGGCGCCTGCCATGACGGCATCAAGTGGGACACCGGTGCCGGCTCCACATTGGGCGACAAGATGAAGGTGGTGTTCGCCGCCGACCCGCTGCCCAGTACGGGCCACCTTGGCGGCGCAATGGGCGACGACGGATCCTGCAAGGCCTGCCACACGGCCGACGGCATCCAGATCTCGCACCGCACTGAAAACATCACCAAGAACAATCCGCAGATCACCGCCGGACTGGCCTCGTTCCGCTACGAGATCAAGTCGGCCACGGTCAACGCGAGCAACGAGATCACGATCGAGTTCGGCATCTGGCGGAAGATTTCACCCTCTGCCGACGAATCGCTGGTGACCTTCGTGCCTGCCGCGCCGTCGGTTTCGAACCCGCTCGACGGATTCACGGGCGGGCCGAGCTTCCTGCTGCCCTATGCGCTTAGCCAGGACGGCATCACGTCGCCGGTGGAATACAACAATCTCGGGCGCACGTCCGCGCAGCCCAGGACCGTGTCGATCGCGAGCCTGCTGAGCACCAACAATGCGGCAACCGGCGGCATGGTGCCATCGGCCACCAACTCGGGCTACTACACCGCCACCATCACGGGCGCGAACTCGTTCCCGGTGGGTGCCAAGCTGCGCGCAGTGTCCCTGCAGGGCTACTTCAACCAGGTCACGGCGCCGGCGTCGCCGGCCGCACCCAACGGTCGCCATGCGATTTCGGTGATCGTGCCGGTCAGCGGCGACGCCGTGCGCCGAACGGTCGTGGATGCTCAGAAATGCGCAGGTTGCCACGAGTGGTTCGAAGGGCATGGCGGCAACCGTGTCTACGAGACCCAGGTCTGCGTGGCTTGCCACGTGCCCGGCCTGGCGACCAGCGGTCGCGGCGTCCCCGACACCCTGCTCAACACCTGGAACTTCAACATCGCGGAAACGAGGATCTTGAACGACTGGAAGTTCGACAAGACGCTCGCGAACGCCGCGCTGAAGTTCCCGGTGACGACCAACAACTTCAAGGACATGATCCACGGCATCCACGCCGGCCGCGATCGGGTAACGCCGTTCCAGGACGCACGTGACCGGTCCAGCAGTGGCGTGATCCAGTTGCTCGACTTCCGGCGGATGGACTTCCCTGGCAAGCTGAACAACTGCGAAACATGCCACGTCACGGCCACCGGATCGACCGCGACCTACAACACCATCCCGACCGGCTCGCTGGTGTCGACCTACGAGTCGATCGACGCGACCTATGCCGCTGCGATCGTGGGCGGGACGGCCACTCCGGCCGACGCGAAACGGTCGCTCGCCACCGCGAACCTCACCGACAACGTGATGACGCCGTTCGCGGCGGCCTGCGTGAGTTGCCACGACTCTTCGCCGGCCAAGGCGCACATCACCATCAACGGTGGTGCGATCAACGTGACGCGTGCCGCTGCGCAACCGAGCCCGCGGCCGCTCGAGGATGTCGAGTCCTGCGCGGTATGTCACGGTGCAGGCCGCGACTTCGATACGGCAAAGGTTCACAAGTAGGCCGATAGCCCAGGGGAGTACAAGACAGGTGCCGTTCTTGACTCCCCTCCACGCGACCGTCCCGGGGGCAATGCCCCCGGGTTTTTCATGACTGCGCGGTCGAACATGCCGAGGCAGTTGATTCCCCGGTGCGTGCCGGCAGGCTTGGCGCTGGTTCTCGGTAGTGCTGCGCTCGCGGCGGATCCGTCCAAACCCGCGGCGCCTCATCCGCCCACCAACGCAACCAAGACCGGCGCGCCGGCAGCCAGCGCGAAGCTCGTCGACATCAACAAAGCAAGCCGCAGCGAACTGAAGTCGCTGCCAGGCATCGGCGATGCCGAGGCGGCAAAGATCATCGGCGCGCGGCCCTACATGACCAAGACCGATCTCGTCACCAAGAACGTGCTCACGCTGCAGGCCTACGATGCGCTGCGCAGCGGCATCGTCGTGGTGCACAGCGGCCCGCCACCCAAGCCCAAGCCATGAGCCGACGCGCCGTTGCACAGCGCATTTGACACTGGACCCGAGAATCGAAACCGTTCCGGCTCACCGATCACCAGGCAAACAGCGATGAACATCTCCCGACCCATCCTCTGCACGCTGTGGTTGCTGGCTGGTCTGGCGTGGCAACCCGCGGCGCAGGCGCAGCAGCCGAGCTCGCCGGTCGCGCAGGCCAGCGCACCGGCTGCGGCGGCACCGTTGCCCAAACCCGACCAGTACAGCCCCAAGGGGGCCGACACCTGCCTCGGCTGCCACGACGACGAGAGCAGCACCTACTCGGCCGCGGCGCTGTTCCAGTCGAAGCACGGCCAGCGCGGCAACAAGCGCGCCCCCTTCGGCCCCAATGGGCTGCAATGCGAGTCCTGCCATGGCCCGGGCGCGCTGCATGCGCGCAACAAGAAGGCCGCGGCGATCAATACCTTCAAGCCCGACTCCAAGGACTCGCTCGAAGCGCGCAACCAGACCTGCCTGGGCTGCCACGATGGCAACTCGCGCACCGGCTGGCATGCCAGCGCACACGAACGCAACAACCTCGCCTGCACCGATTGCCACAAGATCCACCAGCGGCACGGCGACCCGGTGCTGGCCAAGGCCACCGAACCAGCGGTGTGTCTGACCTGCCACAAGGGGCAGCGGGCGGACTTTCAGAAGCCATCGACCCACCCGGTGCGCTACGGCCTGATGACCTGCAGCGGCTGCCACAGCGCGCACGGCTCCACCACCCAGGCGGCGCTGAACAAGCCCACGCTGAACCAGACCTGCTACAGCTGCCACGCCGAGAAGCGCGGGCCGATGCTCTGGGAACACCAGCCGGTGACCGAGGACTGTTCGCTGTGCCACACGGCGCACGGCTCGGTTCGCCCGGCGCTGCTCACCAAGTCGCCGCCGCTGCTTTGCCAGCAGTGCCACAGCTCGGCCGGCCACCCGTCGGTGGCGCGCACCTCCAACTCGCTGCCGGGCGGCAGCGCGGGCGGCTCCATCTTCGTCGTCGGCGGCAGTTGCACCAACTGCCACTCGCAAGTGCATGGATCCAACCACCCCTCGGGCGTGAAGCTGATGCGCTGAGCGCAGGCGTCCCACTTACCGAAACCGGATGCGAACATGACCCCCTACAGCCCCCTGTTCCTGCTCGCCGCGCTCGGCGTGCTGTCTGCGGCCGGCACCGCTGCTGCGCAGGCCGACACCTCGCAGTGGAAATGCGAGACCTGCCCGTTCCCCAAGAGCGGGGTCACGGGCAATGTCGATGCCGGCGTGATCTACGCCACCGACGATTCGACGACCTTCGGCAACTACACCGGCCTGCCGAACAAGGGCGCCTATCTGGCCCTCGACGGCAAGGTCGTCTACCGCGGCGAGGACGGCTACTTTGCCGATCTGACGGCTGCCGATCTGGGAATCGACACACGGTGGTTCGACATCCAGGGCGGGCGCGAAGGACTGTTCGGGCTGCGTTTCGGCTACGCGGAGATTCCGCGTTACTTCTCCGAGGGTGCGAGAACCCCGTTCCGGGGCAATGGCGGCAACGCACTGACGCTGCCAGCGGGCGTCGGGTTTCCGGCCGCCACCACGACAGCGATGCCACTGGCCACCACGCTGCAACCCATCGAGCTGGGCTACCTGGCCAAGCGCTACGACCTGAGCGGCTCGTGGATCGGACAGGACAATTTCACCTACCGCGTCAGCCTGCGGCGCGATGTGCGCGACGGCACCAAGGCCACTGCCGGCTCGTTCTTTTCCACGGCCTCGCAGCTGGCCGCTCCGGTAGACCAGACCACGGACCAGTTCGAGGTGGCGGTGTCGTACGCCACCGCGCAATTGCAGGCCACGTTGGCATACCAGTACTCCCAATTCAAGAACGGGTTCGACTCGTTGACCTGGGACAACCCCTTCAACGCGGTGGTGGCCGGAGCCGACCGCGGTCAACTGGCACTTGAACCTGACAACACGTTCCAGCAGATTGTGGGCTCGATCGGCTACCAGATCATGCCCACGCTGCGCGCGAGTGCCGATTTCGCCTTCGGGCGCGGTACGCAGAACGCCGACTACCTTGCCTCGACGGTAAACGCCGTGCTGGCCCCTACCGTGCCGCCGCTGCCCTCGCAGTCTCTCGATGGCCAGGTCAACACCTACAACGGCAACGTCAAGCTCACCTACCTGCCGCTCGAGAACCTGCGGATCAACGGGGTCTACGCCTGGAACGTGCGCGACAACGACACCGCCGTGCAGAGCTACCCGATCGTCTCGACCTCGATGTTCCTCAACCCGAACCCGCGCAGCAACACGCCGTTCAGCCTGACGCAAAACCTCTTCAAGCTCAATGCCGACTATCGCGGTCCAGGCACCTGGAGGCTGAATGGCGGCATCGACTGGGATGACCGCGACTACACCTACACCGCGGTGGTCAACACGCTCGAAACGACGCTGTGGGGGCGCGCCAGCGTACAGGCGCTCGAAAACCTGGGGTTGTCCTTCAACCTGGCCTACGGCGATCGCAATCCCTCCACCTACGGTGTCGCATATTGGTTCCCTGATCCGCAGAACGCGCTGATGCGCAACTACAACCTGGCCGCGCGTAAACGTGGCACCGCCGGCGCACGCGCCGACTGGACCGTCAATGAAGCGGTGAGCCTGGGCTTTGGCGTGGCGTACACGAAGGACGATTACGACGAGACCGTGATCGGCCTGAATGAAACCGATACATGGAACCTCTTCGCAGATCTGGCTGTGGTGCTGTCCGAGCAGACCCGGTTCCATTTGTACTGGCAAGGCGAGAAGACCGATTCCCGCCAGACGGGCAGTCAGCGCTTCGGGTCGCCCGACTGGACCGGCAACGTCGACGACAAGTTCGACGTGTACGGCATCGGCATCAAGCACGCGGCGATCCCCGACAAGCTCGATCTCGGTGCCGACCTGTGGTTCTCGCGCGGCAACAGCAATACATCGGTGCAGACAGCGCTCGGCGAGCCACCGTACCCGACCAATACCACCGCGCGCGACGTCTTCAAGGTCTACGCCACCTACAAGCTCAAGGACAACCTGTGGCTGAACGGAAGCTACTGGTACGAGGGCTACGACTCGGCGAACTGGAACCTCGACGGCGTGCAGCCCGACACCGTGTTCAACCTGCTGTCCTTCGGCAACCAGTCGCCGCGCTACCACCAGAGTGTGTTCAGGGTGACGCTGCGCTACAGCTTCTAGAGCGCGCTGGCCGGTGGCCGGCCAAGCCCTTCACGCTGCCGGCAACAGCCGGACCGAACCAGCTCATCCCGCGTGCCAGATCACTTTCTGGCGCGTGCGCTCCCACTGCTCGTAGTGGGCCGCGAAGCGCTCGTCCACTCGATTGCGCTTGACCTTGAAGGTCGGCGTGATCAGGTCGTTGTCCACCGTCCAGGCCTCGTTGGTGACGACGATGCATTCGAGCTGCTCGTGCGGGTCGAGCGTGGCATTGATGCCCTGCAGGTGCTCGGCCAGCGACTGCTCCAGCGCGCTGCGCCCTGCAGCCGAAGCGGCCTCCTGCATCGCCTCGACGTTGAGCATCAACAGCGCCAGCGGTTGGCCGAGGTTGGCGCCGGCCACACAACAGGCCTCCACCGCCGGGTGCATCACCAATTTGTCCTCGATCGGCGCCGGCGCCACGTACTTGCCCTTGCTGGTCTTGAACAGGTCCTTGACGCGGCCGGTGATCTTCAGAACGCCACGCGCGTCGATCACGCCCTTATCGCCGGTGCGCAGGAAGCCGTCTTCGGTGAACACCTGCGGCGTCAGCTCGGGCTGCCGGTAGTAGCCGGTCATGGTGGCGGCGCTCTTGACCAGGATCTCGCCGCTGGACGGGTCGGTGCGGCATTCCACGCCATCGTAGGTGCGGCCCACGGTGCCAATGTCCTCGCCCGGCGCGGTGATGTGGCTGAGCGCGCAGTTCTCGGTCAGGCCGTAACCCTCGGCGATCTTCAGGCCGATGCGCGCATACCAGCGCAGCAAGTCCGCCGGGATCGGCGCGGCGCCGCTGATGGCCATGACGCACTGGTCCAGGCCCAGCGTGTTCAGAATCTTGTTCTTCACGATGCCGCTGACGATCGGCAGCTTGAGCAGCAGGTCGAGCTTCTTCTGCGGCATCTTGTGCAGCACCGCATGCTGGAACTTGACCCACAGCCGTGGCACGCTGAAGAACACCGTCGGGCGCGCGCGCTGCATGTCCTCGGTGAAGGTCTGCAGGCTGTCGGCGAAGTACACGCGAAAGCCGGTGCCGAGTTGGCCGTGCTCGACCAGGCAGCGTTCGACCACATGCGACAGCGGCAGGTACGACAGCAGGCGCGACCCAGCGTTCAGCGGCAAGCGCGTCAGCCCGGTCTGCACCGCGAAGGCCAGCGTGCCGAAGGTGTGCATCACACCCTTGGGCATGCCGGTGGTGCCCGAGGTGTAGATGATGGTGCACAAGTCGTCGGCCGGGCGCACCGGCTGCCCGGCCAGCGGCGCAATGCGTGCGATCACGTCGTCCCATTGCGGGTAGCTGGCCTGGGCGTCCGCGGGCGCCAGCGGGTGGGCGATGCAGGGCAGGTCCGCCGGGATGCCGGGCTTCATGTGCTCCCAGCCGTCGAGCTTGCCGACGAACAGCAGCTTGCTGCCGCTGTGCTCCAGGATCTGCCGGATGGTGCCCGGCGCCAGCGTCGGGTACAGCGGCACCGACACCGCCCCGGCCATGAAGATGGCGTAGTCGCTGAGCATCCAGTGCACGGTGTTCTTCGACAGGATCGCCACCCGGTCCCCGGGGCCGATGCCCTGCAACTGCAGCTGCGCGGCCATGCGCCGGGCCTGGTCGACGACTTCGGCCCAGCGGTAGTCGCGTACCGCGCCGCCGCCGATGGGTTGCGTGAAGGCAATGCGGTCGGGAGCGGTCTTCTCCCAGTGGTACAGGCGCTGCAGCGCCAGGGTGTCAGGTGCGGCCAGGGCAGGCATGTTCATCTCCAAATTGCCTTGGAATTCTTGCGCCGCCGCGGGCCGCAATCCAGCCTTCACGAGCGTGTCCATTGAGCTTGCGCAAGGCCGGCACACCGGCCCGGGGCGGACGGCGGCCTCGCCTAACATCGGCGCTGCGATGAGCCCAACGACCCTGCCGCCTGCCGAGCTCTCGGCCCACACGCCGATGATGGCGCAATACCTGAGCATCAAGGCCGAGTTCCCGGACACGCTGGTCTTCTACCGGATGGGGGATTTCTACGAGCTCTTCTTCGACGATGCGCGCAAGGCGCACCGGCTGCTCGACATCACGCTGACCACGCGGGGCCAATCGGCCGGTGAGCCGGTGGTGATGGCCGGCGTGCCGGTGCATTCGGTGGAGGCCTACCTGGCGCGGCTGATCAAGCTGGGCGAGGCCGTGGCCGTGGCCGAGCAGGTCGGCGACGTGGCCACCGCCAAGGGCCCGGTGGAACGCAAGGTGGTGCGCGTGGTGACGCCCGGCACCGTCACCGACAGCGCGCTGATGGCCGAGCGCGCCGACACGCTGCTGCTGGCGCTGCACGCGCAGCGCGGCCGCGTCGGCCTGGCCTGGCTCGGGCTGTCCAGCGGCCGTCTCGGCCTGGGCGAATGTGCCGAGCGGGAGCTGGCCTCGTGGCTGGCGCGGCTGGACCCGGCCGAGATGCTGTTCGACGGTCATGACCTCCCCGCCGCCGCGCTGGCGCAGCGCGCCGCGCGCACCGCGCGGCCGTCCTGGCAGTTCGACGCGGCGCTGGGCCAACGCAAGCTGTGCGCGCAGCTGAAAGTCGCCTCGCTGGCCGGCTACGGCGCGCAGGACCTGAGCCTGGCCCATGCCGCGGCCGCCGCGCTGCTGAGCTTTGCCGAGCACACCCAGGGCCAGGCGCTGAGCCATGTCGCGCGGCTCGAGGTGGAGCGTTCCGGCGACCTGCTGGAGCTGCCGCCGGCCACGCACCGCAACCTGGAATTGACCCAGACGCTGCGCGGCGAAGACGCGCCGACACTGCTGTCGCTGCTGGACAGCTGCCGCAGCGGCATGGGCAGCCGCAGCCTGCGCCACTGGCTGACGCACCCGCAGCGCGAACGCAGCGCGGCCACACAGCGCCACGAGGCCATCGCCTGCCTGCTGGAGCGCGGCTTGGAGCCGCTGCGCGACGCGCTGCGGCACGTCAGCGACGTGCAACGCATCACCGCACGCATCGCGCTGCGCCAGGTGCGCCCGCGCGAGCTGGCCGGGCTGCGTTTCACGCTGCAGTCGCTGCCGGCGCTGGCCGCCGCCGCACCCACCGGCTCGGCACTGCTCGAACAGTTGCACCAGGCGCTGGCGCCCTCACCCGACATTGCGGACGCGCTGCGCGCCATTGCCGACGAGCCTGCGGTGCTGCTGCGCGAAGGCGGTGTCATCGCCGCCGGTGTGGATGCCGAGCTGGACGAGCTGCGCGGCATCAGCCAGAACTGCGATGCCTTCCTGCTGGACCTGGAGCAGCGCGAGCGCACGCGCAGCGGCATCGCCAACCTGCGCGTGCAGTTCAACAAGGTGCACGGCTTCTACATCGAGGTGACGGCCTCGAACCTGAGCCGCGTGCCCGGCGACTACCAACGTCGGCAGACGCTGAAGAACGCCGAGCGCTACATCACGCCGGAGCTGAAGGCCTTCGAGGACAAGGCACTGTCGGCGCAGGAACGAGCGCTGGCGCGCGAGAAGTGGCTCTACGACCAACTGCTCGACGCGCTGCAGCCGCACCTGCCCGAACTGTCGGCGCTGGCCGAGGCGCTGGCCGCACTCGACGCGCTGGCCGCACTGGCCGAGCGCGCCGACACGCTCGGCTGGTGCCGTCCGGAGTTCGTCGCCCACCCCTGCATCGACATCGAGGCCGGCCGCCACCCGGTGGTGGAGATGCGGCTGCGCGAGACCGGCGGCGGCGAATTCATCGCCAACCACTGCCGACTGGACGCGCGCACGCGAATGCTGGTCATCACCGGCCCCAACATGGGCGGCAAGAGCACCTTCATGCGCCAGGTGGCACTCACCGTGCTGCTGGCGGCGATGGGTTCCTTCGTGCCCGCCGCAGCCTGCCGGCTGGGCCCGATCGACGCCATCCACACGCGCATCGGCGCGGCCGACGACCTGGCCAATGCGCAATCGACCTTCATGCTGGAGATGACCGAGGCCGCGGCCATCATGCACGCCGCCACCGAGCACAGCCTGGTGCTGATGGACGAGGTCGGCCGCGGCACCAGCACCTTCGATGGCCTGGCGCTGGCCTCGGCCATCGCCACGCAGTTGCAC